>OLSJ01000028.1_pt1 | contig 131185 bp, 111 predicted proteins | sample 1672151 | NCBI WGS metagenome assembly OLSJ01 (sample SAMEA3136653, study PRJEB25190) | human gut metagenome | biome: human gut; feature: human-associated habitat; material: faeces | place: Austria | collected 2013 | reverse complement strand
AAAAAATATTGCCTCAAGTATCCGAAGAGTCCAGCCACATTGATTTTCTTTAGTTATATCAACAATTATATTAGAATTTAATGTTCTTCTAATATTCTCTTCATAAGGTATTTGTTTTTCAATCAAATACTTTGAAGTAGGAGAGGATGTCTTATCTTTGACAACATTAAAATCTAGCTTACATCCTAGTGTTGTTAATCTATCAGCTAATTCATCAATTATTTGAAGACGCCCTTTATCACGACCAAGGAAAAAACATATTGGCTGGCTGTTATTTTTGTCAAACAAACTATAATTTGTAATTTCTTCCATTCCGATAGGAAAAAATTGTTCTATTGCTTTGGTCTTCTCATTCCCTATAAATCTATTTTCAAAATCATAGATAATATCGAAATAATTTGCACTATCAAAAATAAAATCTTCGCTAACAGTATTTCTTAGCAGCAAAACCTTATGGCAATTAATATTTTTTAATATTTGTTTATTAATTCCTTTATTAATCACACTGTCATTAAAGATAATTATATCATCCTTTTTAACAGCATTGAGATTATGTTTGATGAATAATCGTCCCAACCATGCATTATCCATCCCTAACTTCGAAAGTTTCTTATTAATCCAGTTGTATTTTTTTGGAGTTGTTATATTTTTTATCTTATACTTTTTTTTCAAGTACTGGATCATTTTTAATTCATAATCTGCAACCCAGTTTATAAAATAAATAGTCATAATGAAGTTAGTTCCAGTACATACTGATAAATATTTTTATAATCCTTTGCGTTGTGTTCGCTCTTTAATACGCTCGGCCTTAATGCTTGCCATGTTCAATAAATTCCGTTCAAGAGATAATATTTTTCGTAAAGGCATCCCAAAATAAACCTTCATAAATCGCCATATATCTCTCTGCGTCAGGCCAATATTCATCGATGAAAAATATAGACCAATCAAATCTTTATCCCGCCAACGACGTGGGACTTTTTCCCGTATCTGCGCGCGATGCAGGTCTATTACCGAAATTTTTAATTCATCTTCCCGGCCAGTGAACGGTAAATGAAGCAAAAAGTGGCAGATATAACAATCACGATGATTTATTCCTGCTGCGTGCATTTTACGCACCATAGTTGCCACTCGTGTAATCAGCATACGCTTAACACATATATCAGGCGGATTAACTGTCCAATCTGCACAATAATCTTCAAGGCTAATCGTAGGAGTAAGATCTTCGGTAATAATAAATGATGTACGGGTTAATGGATTTAACCCTTTTTCACCAAACCCTATACCGTGCATCGTATCAACACCGACATCATGCAGTCGATGAATAGCGTGCCACTCTCTGTCTGCGCCTAAAACGGGCATACGCAATGAGAGCAGGTTTTTTATAATTTCTTTTAAGGTCGTACCTTTGTGCCATTTAAGGAAATAGCTTTTCCCAGCCAATTCAAAGCGTAATGTTCGACGTGTCTCTAGTTCGCGAAAGACTTCGCCATTCAGTTTTTTAACTTCTGTAAAAGCATCTTTACCACGCCAAAGTGTGGCAAGCGGCTCTTTTAATTCAACCATCTAAACCACCTGTAATAATATCTGCGGCTTTCTCTGGCAGGCTGTACAAATCCTGAGTATCTGCATAATGGCGAGCATTCTCCGCCCAGGCCATTCGTAGCGAATACTGTGTTAATGCTTTGCGTAAGATCGCATTTAATTCTTCCTGACGGAATGGTTCCGCGATAACCGCTCCACAATTAGCATCTGCAATATAATGCGCGTATCCACATACTGCGGTTGTCAAAACAGGTAATCCAGCGGTGATCGCCTCAAGGAGAACAATACCTGCAGCTTCCTGGTAAGCGGGATGCAGTAAGATATCTGCCGCTGCCATTAATTCAGACACGTCATTCCTCCCGGAAAAGAAATGCACGTTGCTACGTACCCCAAGCTTTTCTGCCAGCACTTCAAATTTGCGTGGTTTATCCTGACCAACGACAAACAAAAGCGTATTGTGGCGTAATGATTCCGGTAACGATGCCAAAGCCTTAATTGAGCGATCCACACCTTTACGACCGAAATCTGACCCAACCTGTAGCAATAAGTTTTGTTGTTCGGTTATGCCATTTTTCTGACGATATATTTCACGACTGTTTGGGATTTGCTCGCTGTATTTCCTGTCCGGATAGATGCCGGGGGGGAGAATTTGAAAACGTTCTGGTTCAGTCTGGTAATGCTTCTGGAAATCGGCGATTTGCTTATCGGTCAGCATCATGAGTTTCGTCGATTTACCATGCTCAAATGTCGCTCGCTCAAATGCGGCATAATGGCGATAGCGTGATGTTAAACGATAGAAAAATCCCTTTTCTTGCGCCACTTTCTCGGCATAACAGACATCGGCGGCAAAATAGACATCCAGCCCAGGCATCTTATTAAACCCAACGACACGATCAGCAGGATGCGCTTTGAGATGATTTTGTACCCAGGCATAATATTCTGTATTACGTCCATGGTTAGTATGGGATTTAACCGGTACGCGAATAAGCTCAAATGCTTCCGGACAATCGCCTTCCCACGACTGTGTATATACCCGAACATGGTGGCCCCGTGCGGCAACTGTTGACGCAATACGCATAAAGTCACGCTGTAGACCACCAAATGGAAAATATTTATATAAACAAAACGCCACGATCATAATTATGCATTCCTGTTAGCTGAAGGAGCATCTTTTGGCAACAGCTTTTCCGTAGCGGCAATGACATCTTCCGCTGGAATAACAGAAAGATATTTTTTGTTGCGGTCAAGTTCGTGCCGGGTGGGCATTTGTTGATAATTACCCGCCCAGAACTGAATAATATTATCGGTCCATGGACGCCAGAATACATGATCAGTGGCCCCAAATAGGCTAATAACTGGCGTCTTCACCGCCGCCGCAATATGCCCTGGCGCAGAATCCACGCCAATAAAGAGTACGGCATGATCAATTAACGCACCCAGTTCAGGAAACCGTGTTTTACCTGCAAGGCCAGTGATAGGTTTTGTTTGGCAGCCTTGTGCTATTTCATCTACACAGGCGAGATCATCTGCCGAAGGCCCACAGGTCAGCACAACCTGATAACCACGCCGTTGCAAAGCATCGATAACCATAGAAAACTTATCATTATCCCAGCACTTAAATATCTGACGAGCTGTCGGTTGGATGACGACATAATGATCTTTCACGCCCAGAGCATCTAATTCCTGCCGCATTTTCTTCCAGCAATCCTCGGCGTAACTCATTGTTGTGTCGGTGTAGAAATCGGTAATACCTAATGGCTCAAGGACCGATAAATTACGCTCAACAATATGTGTACCGTGTATTGGCGCTAAGTGTGTAAAGCTTTTTTTCCAAATACTATGCTGCCGATGACCATAAAGTTGCGATATTTTCATACGTGCCGGTAAACAACGCACCAGCAGTGCTACCATCCATTGATCCGTAAGATTAATGACCAGGTCATAATTATTCGCACGCAGAGTTTTTATCAACGAAAGCACATTTTTAATTTTATCGAATGTTCCCGCACCTTTATTGCTTATGCCATAGAGCGTATTAATTTCCGGGTTTTCAGACAAAATAGGAATTGTATCCTGATAAAGCAGCATATCGATTTTTGCATCGGGATAATTCTGCTTGAGCGTACTGATGACAGGAGTAGTTAATAACATATCTCCGTGATATCGCATCTTTATGACCAGGATATTTCGAAATGGCTTTTCCACTAGCGACTCTTTTGTATGATTGTCTGGTTAAGTTAAGCAGAAAAAAGCACGCTACCGCCCCAGGCTCAACAGCTACCTGAATACTGATAACGCACTTACTTTGGCGTGCTAGTGTATCATTTCTTTCGCAGCAATCCGACCCGAATGTTTTTTATACACAAAATGGTTTTTAATCATAAAAATCATGCAGATAAAAAACCACATGCAGATAATTCTGGTACGGACGATGCCTATATAGAGTTGCAAATTGGTTCGGGCTTCAATGAATCGCATAAAAATACAAAAAAACTGGAGATGTCGTGGTAGTTCAGACCAAACAGAAGCTATTTAAGTCAAAAACGGGAAAAGTAATGGTAAAGCCCCAGCTAAATACATAGAATCCCCAGCACATCCATAAGTCAGCTATTTATTATGCTCGAATTGCTTTACACCGCCCTTCTCTACCTTATTCAGCCGTTGATCTGGATACGGCTCTGGGTGCGCGGACGTAAGGCTCCGGCCTATCGAAAACGCTGGGGTGAACGTTACGGTTTTTACCGCCATCCGCTGAAACCAGGCGGCATTATGCTGCACTCCGTCTCCGTCGGTGAAACTCTGGCGGCGATCCCGTTGGTGCGCGCGCTGCGTCATCGCTACCCTGATTTGCCGATTACCGTTACAACCATGACACCAACCGGTTCGGAGCGCGTACAATCAGCGTTTGGGAAGGATGTTCAACACGTTTATCTGCCTTACGATCTGCCCGATGCGCTCAACCGTTTCCTTAATAAAGTAGACCCTAAACTGGTGTTGATTATGGAAACCGAGTTGTGGCCAAACCTGATTGCGGCGCTACATAAACGTAAAATTCCGCTGGTTATCGCCAACGCGCGACTTTCTGCGCGCTCTGCGGCAGGTTACGCCAAACTGGGCAAATTCGTTCGTCGCTTACTGCGTCGTATTACGCTGATTGCCGCCCAAAATGAAGAAGATGGTGCACGTTTTGTGGCGCTGGGCGCAAAAAATAATCAGGTGACCGTTACCGGTAGCCTGAAATTCGATATTTCTGTAACACCACAACTGGCTGCTAAAGCAGTGACGCTGCGCCGCCAGTGGGCGCCACATCGCCCGGTATGGATTGCCACCAGTACTCATGATGGTGAAGAGAGCGTGGTAATTGCCGCGCATCAGGCGCTGTTAAAGCAGTTCCCTAATTTATTGCTCATTCTTGTTCCACGTCATCCGGAACGCTTCCCGGATGCGATTAACCTGGTCCGCCAGGCTGGACTAAGCTATATCACACGCTCTTCCGGAGAAATCCCTTCCGCCAGTACACAAGTGGTAGTTGGCGATACGATGGGCGAGCTGATGTTGCTATACGGCATTGCCGATCTCGCGTTTGTTGGCGGTTCACTGGTTGAACGAGGTGGGCATAACCCACTGGAGGCTGCTGCACACGCTATTCCGGTACTGATGGGGCCGCATACCTTTAACTTTAAAGACATTTGCGCACGGCTGGAGCAGGCAAGCGGGCTGATTACCGTCACTGATGCCGCGTCGCTGGCAAAAGAGATATCCTCTTTACTCACCGACGCCGATTACCGTAGTTTTTATGGCCGTCATGCCGTTGAAGTGCTGTATCAAAACCAGGGCGCGCTGCAGCGTCTGCTTCAACTGCTGGAACCTTACCTGCCACCGAAAACGCATTGAGGTTGTTATGCAAAAACGGGCGATTTATCCGGGTACTTTCGATCCCATTACCAATGGTCATATCGATATCGTGACGCGCGCCACGCAGATGTTCGATCACGTTATTCTGGCGATTGCCGCCAGCCCCAGTAAAAAACCGATGTTTACCCTGGAAGAGCGCGTGGTACTGGCACAGCAGGCAACCGCGCATCTGGGAAACGTGGAAGTGGTCGGGTTTAGTGATTTGATGGCAAACTTCGCGCGTAATCAACACGCTACGGTGCTGATTCGTGGTCTGCGTGCGGTGGCGGATTTTGAATATGAAATGCAGCTGGCGCATATGAATCGCCACTTAATGCCGGAACTGGAAAGTGTCTTTTTGATGCCTTCAAAAGAGTGGTCGTTTATCTCTTCATCGCTAGTCAAAGAGGTGGCTCGCCATCAGGGTGATGTCACCCATTTCCTGCCGGAGAATGTCCATCAGGCGCTGATGGCGAAGTTAGCGTAGCGTTTATGCCGGATGGTATGCCATCCGGCGCGCATGAATTACTTCTGGCACCGCCTGCAATAAAACGTCGCCCGCTGCGCATGTTTAGTCGCCACAATCGGCGTACCGCACACCCGACACGGCTCGCCTTTACGCCCGTAAACCTGCAATTCCTGAGCGAAATAACCCGGTTTACCGTCACTTTGTAGAAAATCTTTCAGCGTCGTGCCGCCCTGTTCAATAGAACGGAGTAGCACTGCCTTAATCACTCGCGCCAACAATTCACACTCAGCCAGCGACAGAGACGATGCCAGCCGATCAGGATGGATCCCCGCAGCAAACAGTGATTCGCTGGCGTAGATATTTCCCACACCCACCACCAGCTTGTTATCCATCAGCCAGGGTTTAATCGCCGTTTTTTTCTTCGCGCACTTCTGATGTAGGTATTCGCCATTGAAATCGTCGCTAAGCGGCTCCGGCCCAAGATGGGCCAGCACATTGTGCCCTTCCAGTTCTTTGGCCCACAGCCAGGCGCCAAAGCGGCGCGGATCGGTATAGCGCAGCACTTTGCCGTTGCTCATCACCAAATCAACATGGTCATGCTTTTCAGGGGGAAGTTCTTCTGGAAGGATGCGCAGGCTGCCAGACATACCCAGATGAATGATAATCCAGCCCTCTGGCAACTCCAGCAGCAGATATTTAGCCCGCCGCTGCACGCTAAGCACTGGTTGGTCGCTTAAACGGTAGATCTCTTCTGAAACCGGCCAGCGCAAGCGTCCGTTGCGCACCACCGCATGAAGAATGGTTGCACCAACGAGATGCGGTTCTATCCCGCGACGGCTGGTTTCAACTTCGGGTAATTCAGGCATAGCATCTCCAGGAATGAACAGATGCAGTCAATATGGGGGCAAACAGATAACAAAAAACCCCGCCGGAGCGAGGTTTTTCGTTACATTAAAGCGAGAATTATTTAATTTTCGCTTCTTTGTAGATCACGTGCTGGCGAACAACTGGATCGAATTTTTTCAGTTCCAGTTTTTCCGGCTTAGTACGTTTGTTCTTCGTAGTGGTATAGAAGTGACCAGTACCAGCAGAAGAAACCAGCTTGATTTTCTCACGAATACCTTTAGCCATGATTTATTTCCTCTAAGTACTTAGTACTTTTCGCCACGGGCACGCAGTTCAGCCAGAACTGTATCAATGCCTTTTTTATCGATTACACGCATACCTTTAGCAGATACGCGCAGGGTGACAAAACGCTTCTCGCTCTCAACCCAGAAACGGTGAGAGTGCAGGTTCGGCAGGAAACGGCGTTTAGTCGCGTTCAGTGCGTGGGAACGGTTGTTACCGGTCACCGGACGCTTGCCAGTAACTTGGCAGACTCGGGACATGTCTATTCTCCAAAAATCAAATTAGCTCGAGCTTCGTATGGGGTATTGGCGCCTCGTCAGGCTTTACAGCCCGGTCATCGCAGTTCTATGTGAACTCTCGATTGCCAGGCCCAAATGCCAAACCCGAGATTCTCAAAGGTGGCGTAGTATACGCTGACTCGGCGATGTGCTCAAGTCCCGAACAGACAAAGATCCCGAAGGATCGCGCATAGCGGGTTAAATCCAGCCGCGTTCGGCAAAAGAAACATATTCTCCACGCCCAATCACGATATGGTCGAGCACGCGTAATTCCATGAACTGACAACTTTTTATTATCCGTTCGGTGATGAGTTTATCCGCTTTACTGGGTTCAGCACAACCCGAAGGGTGATTATGCGCAAGGATCAGCGCCGAGGCGTTTATTTTTATCGCTTCGCGGATAATTTCCCGAGGATGGACTTCAACATGGTTTAGCGTGCCGGAAAAAAGACGGCTATGCGTTATAACCCGGTGTTGTGAGTCGAGAAAGATCACCATAAAGATCTCCCGCTCTTCGCCCGTGAGCTGGCTTTGTAAAAATTCCCTCGTCATCTCCGGGCTGAGTAACGGGCTTTCTTCACGCATCCGCACGTTGTAGTAACGCCGCGCCAGTTCGGCAATCCCCTTTAACTGGGCAAATTTCGCCACGCCAATTCCATGAACGCCACTAAATTGTTCATATTCAGAGGTTAACAAGCCGTAAAGAGAGCCGAAATTCTCCAGCATCTCTTTTGCCAGGGTTAACACATCTTTACCGCGCGTTCCTGTACGCAGAAATAACGCCAGCAGCTCGACATCCGTTAACGCACCAATGCCAAACTTCAACATTTTTTCGCGTGGCATCAACAGCTGTGCATTGTTTTTCACCTTCACCTCCTTTGTGATGCTCGCATCCTGTCATAGCCGTTCCGTTAAATCGACGGCCAGTTTTCAATCCTGGAAAGCGCCTCGCAAAGTGATTCTCAGGTGAAGGCACGACAACAAAAGTATTGTGATAAAATCGCCAACTTCTGGTGTCACCCTACAGGAAAAATCATCATGAGCCTGGCCGGTAAAAAAATCGTTCTCGGCGTTAGCGGCGGTATTGCTGCCTATAAAACCCCTGAACTGGTGCGTCGTTTGCGCGATCGCGGGGCCGACGTCCGCGTAGCCATGACCGAAGCGGCAAAAGCCTTTATCACCCCACTTAGTTTGCAGGCGGTTTCTGGTTATCCCGTTTCCGACAGTCTGCTGGATCCGGCAGCCGAAGCGGCAATGGGCCACATTGAGCTGGGTAAATGGGCTGATTTAGTGATTCTTGCCCCAGCCACGGCGGATTTGATTGCCCGCGTTGCTGCCGGTATGGCGAATGATTTGGTATCGACGATTTGCCTTGCGACTCCTGCGCCTGTTGCCGTGCTGCCAGCGATGAACCAACAGATGTATCGTGCTGCTGCCACCCAGCATAATTTAGAGGTGCTTGCCTCGCGCGGTTTGCTGATCTGGGGGCCAGATAGCGGCAGCCAGGCCTGTGGTGATGTCGGCCCTGGGCGAATGCTCGATCCGTTAACCATTGTTGATATGGCGGTCGCCCATTTTTCGCCCGTCAACGACCTGAAACATCTGAACATTATGATTACCGCAGGCCCGACGCGTGAACCGCTCGATCCGGTGCGTTATATCTCTAATCACAGCTCCGGCAAGATGGGATTCGCCATTGCCGCAGCCGCTGCACGTCGTGGCGCGAACGTCACGCTGATTTCTGGCCCGGTTTCACTACCGACGCCACCGTTTGTTAAACGTGTTGATGTGGTAACCGCACTGGAGATGGAAGCCGCCGTGAAGGCATCCGTGCAACAGCAAAATATCTTTATCGGTTGTGCCGCCGTCGCGGATTACCGTGCAGCCACCGTTGCCAGCGAAAAAATCAAAAAGCAGGCCACACCGGGTGATGAATTAACAATAAAAATGGTTAAAAACCCCGATATCGTCGCCGGTGTTGCCGCATTAAAAGACCATAGGCCTTATGTTGTTGGATTTGCCGCCGAAACAAATAATGTGGAAGAATACGCCCGGCAAAAACGTATCCGCAAAAACCTTGATCTGATCTGCGCTAACGATGTTTCCAGAAAAAATCAGGGATTTAATAGCGACAAAAACGCATTACACCTTTTCTGGCAGGATGGCGATAAAATCTTACCGCTTGAGCGAAAAGAGCTCCTTGGCCAATTATTACTCGACGAGATTGTGACCCGTTATGATGAAGAAAATCGACGTTAAGATTCTGGATCCGCGCGTTGGGAAGGAATTTCCACTCCCGACTTATGCCACTTCTGGCTCTGCCGGACTTGACCTGCGCGCCTGTCTCGACGACGCCGTAGAACTGGCACCGGGCGACACTACACTAGTGCCGACCGGACTGGCGATTCATATTGCCGACCCTTCACTGGCGGCGATGATGCTGCCGCGCTCCGGGCTGGGCCATAAGCACGGTATCGTGCTCGGTAACCTGGTGGGATTGATCGATTCCGACTATCAGGGTCAGCTGATGATCTCCGTGTGGAACCGTGGTCAGGACAGTTTCACCATTCAACCTGGCGAACGTATCGCGCAGATGATTTTTGTTCCGGTGGTACAGGCCGAATTTAATCTGGTGGAAGATTTTGACGCCACTGATCGGGGTGAAGGCGGCTTTGGTCACTCTGGTCGTCAGTAACGCATACGCATCCAAATAACGTCATAACATCGCCGCAAACATTTCGTTTGCGGTCATAGCGTGGGTGCCGCCTGGTAAGTGCTTATTTTCAGGGGTATTTTGTAACATGGCAGAAAAACAAACTGCGAAAAGGAACCGTCGCGAAGAAATACTTCAGTCTCTGGCGTTGATGTTGGAATCCAGCGATGGAAGCCAGCGTATCACGACGGCGAAACTGGCCGCCTCTGTCGGCGTTTCCGAAGCGGCTCTGTATCGCCACTTCCCCAGTAAAACCCGCATGTTCGATAGCCTGATTGAGTTTATCGAAGATAGCCTGATTACTCGTATTAACCTGATTCTGAAAGATGAAAAGGACACTACTGCGCGCCTGCGCCTGATTGTGTTGCTGCTTCTCGGTTTCGGCGAACGTAATCCAGGCCTGACCCGCATCCTCACTGGTCATGCGCTAATGTTCGAACAGGATCGCCTGCAAGGGCGCATCAACCAACTGTTCGAGCGTATCGAAGCGCAGCTGCGTCAGGTATTGCGTGAAAAGAGAATGCGTGAGGGTGAAGGTTACACCACCGATGAAACGTTGCTGGCAAGCCAACTTCTGGCGTTTTGCGAAGGTATGCTGTCTCGTTTTGTTCGTAGCGAGTTTAAATATCGCCCGACGGATGACTTTGACGCCCGCTGGCCGCTGATTGCCGCGCAGTTGCAGTAATATAACGCCGGATGACTTACCATCCGGCGTTTCTTATCAAACCCCGTACTCTTCGCGATAAGCCTTAACCGCCGCCAGATGCTCCGCCATTTCCGGCTTCTCTTCGAGGTAAGCAATCAGGTCTTTCAGAGTGAGGATAGAGATCACTTTGCAGTTGTAATCACGCTCAACTTCCTGAATCGCGGAAATTTCACCGCGACCACGTTCCTGACGATCGAGCGAAATCAACACGCCAGCAAGCGTAGCGCCATTGGCCTGAATAATTTCCATCGATTCGCGAATCGCCGTCCCAGCGGTGATCACATCATCCACCAGCATTACGCGCCCTTGTAACGCGCTACCGACCAGATTGCCGCCCTCACCGTGGTCTTTTGCTTCTTTGCGGTTAAAGCAGTATGGCAGGTCAAGGTCATGATGCTCCGCCAGCGCCACAGCGGTAGTGGTGGCAATCGGAATCCCTTTGTAAGCCGGGCCAAACAGCAGATCGAACTCAATGCCAGAATCCACCAACGCTTCAGCGTAAAAACGGCCTAACAGTGCCAGATCGCGCCCGGTATTAAACAGCCCGGCGTTGAAGAAATAGGGGCTTTTGCGCCCGGATTTCAGCGTAAACTCGCCAAACTTTAATACCTGTTTGCCAAGCGCAAATTCAATAAACTGGCGCTGATATGGTTTCATGCCTTCGCTCCTCATCTTACTTTTCTACAGACAAAAAAAAGGCGACTCATCAGTCGCCTTAAAAATCAGTTTGCCAGCGCCGCTTTCTGCGTCGCTACAATGGATTCGATTCCCCCTCGGGCCAACGCCAACAAGGTGAGGAGTTCTTCGTGAGTGAACGGCTCGCCTTCCGCCGTACCCTGAACCTCAATGATGCGCCCATCTTCGGTCATCACCACGTTCATATCCGTTTCTGCGGCAGAGTCTTCGACGTATTCCAGATCGCAAATCGCTTCGCCGTTAACGATACCCACCGAAACCGCTGCCACCATGCCTTTCATCGGATTGGTTTTCAGTTTGCCATTCTCAACCAGCTTATTCAGTGCATCTGCCAGCGCCACGCAGGCACCAGTGATTGAAGCAGTGCGCGTGCCGCCATCGGCCTGAAGTACGTCGCAATCCAGCGTAATGGTGAACTCACCCAACGCTTTCAAATCAACCGCCGCACGCAATGCACGGGCAATCAGACGCTGGATTTCCATCGTGCGTCCGCCCTGCTTACCTTTCGCCGCTTCACGAGCGTTACGAGTGTGGGTAGAGCGCGGCAGCATACCGTATTCTGCGGTGATCCAGCCTTGCCCCTGACCTTTCAGGAAACGAGGCACGCCTTCTTCAATAGAGGCGGTACACAACACTTTGGTATCGCCAAATTCGACCAGCACCGAGCCTTCTGCATGTTTTGTATAGTTACGAGTCAGGGTAACGGGGCGCACCTGATTATTGCTACGGCCTGCTGGACGCATATTGAAATCTCCGGCTTGAAACAAATGTGGCTGCGCATTATACGGACTTCCGGCGGTTATTCCTATCCTGACAAGGCATCGATGGCTATAATCCTTCCACCTCTCCTTTTATAAACAGGAACGTCTATGATCCGCAGTATGACCGCCTACGCCCGGCGTGAAATCAAGGGTGAATGGGGGAGCGCAACCTGGGAAATGCGCTCGGTAAACCAGCGTTATCTGGAAACTTACTTTCGTCTGCCGGAGCAGTTCCGTAGCCTGGAACCTGTCGTTCGCGAGCGTATTCGTTCTCGCCTGACGCGCGGTAAAGTGGAATGTACCCTGCGCTATGAGCCAGATGTTAGCGCACAAGGAGAACTGATTCTCAACGAAAAACTGGCTAAACAGCTGGTAACTGCTGCGAACTGGGTAAAAATGCAGAGCGACGAAGGGGAAATAAACCCGGTTGATATTCTGCGCTGGCCGGGCGTAATGGCAGCCCAGGAACAGGATCTCGACGCTATTGCCGCTGAAATTCTTGCTGCTCTTGATGGTACGCTGGACGACTTTATCGTCGCGCGCGAAACCGAAGGTCAGGCGCTGAAAGCGTTGATCGAGCAGCGTCTGGAAGGCGTCACCGCCGAAGTGGCTAAAGTGCGCGCCCATATGCCGGAAATCCTGCAATGGCAGCGTGAACGTCTGGTCGCGAAGCTGGAAGATGCTCAGGTTCAGCTGGAGAACAATCGTCTGGAGCAAGAGCTGGTGCTGCTGGCGCAACGAATTGATGTTGCCGAAGAACTGGATCGCCTCGAAGCGCATGTCAAAGAGACCTACAACATTCTCAAGAAAAAAGAAGCCGTTGGTCGTCGTCTGGACTTTATGATGCAAGAGTTCAACCGCGAGTCGAACACCCTGGCCTCGAAGTCTATCAATGCCGAAGTGACAAACTCCGCGATTGAGTTGAAGGTGTTGATTGAGCAGATGCGCGAACAGATCCAGAATATCGAGTAAGCGACATCGCATTGTAGGCCATTGTTAATTTCAGCGGCTCTACGTACATCTACCTAAAAAACGTCAAAAATCCCATACTTTTTCTAATGCATTTTTCTTAACACAACATCAGAAAAATGCATTAGATTTGCAGAAAGCACCAATTTCACATAAATATAAATTATCAATCCAAACTCACCTTAAAAAATCTCAATCGTGACGATGCACACAAATCGCTACCCTGCCAGACAGATTTTTAGGGAGAGAACCATGCTGTTACACATTTTGTATTTGGTTGGTATTACCGCCGAAGCCATGACGGGGGCGCTGGCGGCTGGGCGACGCCGAATGGATACATTTGGCGTAATTATCATTGCGACCGCCACCGCAATCGGTGGTGGCTCAGTGCGGGATATTCTTTTAGGCCACTATCCGCTCGGTTGGGTCAAGCATCCGGAATATGTGATTATTGTTGCCACAGCCGCCGTACTGACCACTATTGTTGCCCCGGTGATGCCTTATCTGCGCAAAGTCTTTCTGGTGCTTGATGCGCTCGGGCTGGTAGTTTTTTCTATTATTGGTGCACAAGTCGCGCTGGATATGGGGCACGGTCCGATCATTGCCGTTGTCGCAGCGGTGACGACCGGCGTGTTTGGCGGCGTTTTGCGAGACATGTTCTGTAAACGCATCCCGCTGGTCTTTCAGAAAGAGCTGTATGCTGGGGTTTCATTTGCCTCCGCCGTACTCTATATCGCGTTGCAACACTACGTCTCTAACCATGATGTGGTGATTATTTCCACTCTGGTGTTTGGCTTTTTCGCTCGCTTGCTGGCGCTGCGTCTTAAGCTGGGTTTACCCGTCTTTTACTACAGCCACGAAGGTCACTAAGGCACAAAACCTGTGACCTGCTGGGCAGCCAGCCAGTTGCCCAGCATCTTGATTTGCCCATTATCTTTCCATTCAATAACCTGGCTGGCACGACGAGGTCCTGTCTCTGGCAGTTGCCGCCAATGCTGTTCGCTTCTCTGCAAAACTTGCTCCCAGGTGCTGGAATCGCAGGCGTTAAGCGCCGCCTGGGTTAAGGGTATTCCCATTGCCATCACCCAGCGGGTAAAAGGCTGCTTACGTGCCAGATTAAACTGATGCCATAACTGCTCGCTTTTGCTTTTCGCTATCCCCGGCGTGTTCTGCAATTGCTCTGGCGTTAACTGAAGCCAGGAAAAGATATGCTCAAGGTGATGAGTCTGATGCAGCGCACGCCAGCCAGCTTCACCAATGCCGTCCAGCCCCAAAACCTGTTTTGACCCCAGCCAGACTAGCCGTGAAATGAATTGCTCCTGACAAACATCAGAAGCAAAGTAGCAGGTCAACGAATTAAAGCGGTTTTCTGGCGGCATTGGTTTAGTACGTTCCGTTCCGCGCCAGACCACATCGTCAATGCGTGGAATACCCTGACCGGCAAGACTAACGAGAATTTGATCGCCAGGCGCAATATCCCATTCCTGCCAGCGCCTGACGGAACCAATATTCACCCGCTGAACGTTTTTATCATCCAGCATGACAGGCGCGAGTGACGCCACCACCGATATTTTGCCGCTCTTACCCACCGCAAACTGAATCGCATTCACTTCGGCAACCTGTGCTACGGGTTGATATTTCCACGCCACCAACCAATTCGCCTGACCCGGTAGCCAATGGATGGATTCGGGCTCTTTCGCCGCTCGTACAACGACACCATCGGTAACAAAGGGTAACGCTGTTTTCCACCACTCATTACGTATCCGCTCAACCTCATCAGCATTTTTGACTGCGCGAGTGTACATCTGCGTCAGACTAAACCCTGCGGTTGCAAGCTGTTGCAATCGCTCGGTCATTAACTGCGGTCCATCCGGCCACGCCCAGATAAACACGCCAAGTGAATTTAGCGCGTCAGTATTGTTCTGCCGCATCATCATGCCCGCGACTTTCGAGCGCGCATTCATTCCCCCCATTTGTTGTTGGATATGCCCCTCACGCTGGAGAAATATTTCGCCCTGCAGCGTACTGTTGGCTAAAGGTCCGCTGACGGATTGTGGTACAGAAGGAATCGAGCGAACTTTCTGCGTCCAGTCTTCGCCCTTCAGACCATTACCACGACTGATCGCTTTAATCAGTTTTCCCTCACGGTAGACCAGAGTTACCGCAACACCATCAACTTTTGGTTGCACCCAAAGATCGCTGCGTTCACGCATCCACAGTCTTAACGCATTTTTATCCGCCATTTTACGTACGCCCGTATGCGCAACCGGATGGATAACCGTGCCGTTTAAAAGCGGCATCATGGCGTCACGATGCGTCTCTTCACCAAAACAACGTTGCCACTGCGTAAGACGGGCACTTATCTGATCGTAAACACTGTCTTCCACATCACTTTTTCCTACTCTCCAGTAATCATCGTCCCACTGTTTTATTTGTTGTTGCAGGCGGGAAATTTCTTCATGCGCTCTGGCGGGCGACCAGGCTGGGCAGACCGCCTGCGCCGATGATTGCCAGCACAAAATCCCCATTAATACCGCTATCCATACTTTCATCATCACCTCCGCTGTAGTCAGGCGGGCAGGTATACAACGTGGTGAATGTAAATCCGAGTGGCAAAAACGAAGTGTGCGAGGACGCTTCCAGAGAATCGTTCTGATTGCAGTAAATGACAGGGAATTGCGGAAACAGCTACGCAAAACGCAACAACTTTGCGCAAAAAGTATGAGCGAGGGCTACGTCACGTGACCGCGCCGTGTATAATAAGCTCGTATGTAGGCTTTATTTCGCTAATCACATACGAAAGATACTCATGGCTCAAGGCACGCTTTATATTGTTTCTGCCCCCAGTGGCGCGGGTAAATCCAGCCTGATTCAGGCTTTATTAAAAACCCAACCGTTGTATGACACCCAGGTTTCTGTTTCACACACCACGCGCGCACCGCGTCCAGGTGAAGTACACGGTGAGCATTACTTCTTTGTTAATCATGATGAATTTAAAGAGATGATTAGCAGAGATGCATTCCTTGAGCACGCGGAAGTGTTCGGTAATTACTATGGCACTTCGCGCGAAGCCATTGAGCAAGTACTGGCAAGTGGCGTAGATGTTTTTCTGGATATCGACTGGCAGGGCGCGCAACAAATTCGCCAGAAGATGCCACATGCGCGTAGTATCTTTATTTTACCGCCGTCCAAAATCGAGCTGGATCGCCGTCTACGCGGTCGCGGTCAGGACAGCGAAGAGGTCATTGCAAAGCGTATGGCGCAAGCAGTTGCAGAAATGAGCCATTACGCCGAATATGATTATTTGATTGTGAATGATGATTTTGACACCGCACTGGGTGATCTGAAGACCATTATTCGCGCCGAACGCTTGCGCATGAGTCGCCAAAAGCAACGTCATGACGCTTTAATCAGCAAATTGTTGGCAGACTGAACCTTCTTTCAGTATCATGCCCAGTCATTTCTTCACCTGTGGAGCTTTTTAAGTATGGCACGCGTAACTGTTCAGGACGCTGTAGAGAAAATTGGTAACCGTTTTGACCTGGTACTGGTCGCCGCGCGTCGCGCTCGTCAGATGCAGGTCGGCGGAAAGGATCCGCTAGTACCGGAAGAAAACGATAAAACCACAGTAATCGCGCTGCGCGAAATCGAAGAAGGTCTGATCAACAACCAGATCCTCGACGTTCGCGAACGCCAGGAACAGCAAGAGCAGGAAGCCGCTGAAATTCAAGCCGTTACCGCTATTGCTGAAGGTCGTCGTTAATCACAAAGCGGGTCGCCCTTGTATCTGTTTGAAAGCCTGAATCAACTGATTCAAAACTACCTGCCAGAAGACCAAATTAAGCGTCTGCGGCAGGCGTATCTCGTTGCACGTGATGCTCACGAGGGGCAAACACGTTCAAGCGGTGAACCCTATATCACGCACCCGGTAGCGGTTGCCTGCATTCTGGCCGAGATGAAACTCGACTATGAAACGCTAATGGCGGCGCTACTTCATGACGTGATTGAAGATACTCCCGCCACCTACCAGGACATGGAACAGCTTTTTGGCAAAAGCGTCGCCGAGCTGGTAGAGGGGGTGTCGAAACTTGATAAACTCAAGTTCCGCGATAAGAAAGAGGCGCAAGCCGAAAACTTTCGCAAGATGATTATGGCGATGGTGCAGGATATCCGCGTCATCCTCATCAAACTCGCAGACCGTACCCACAATATGCGCACGCTGGGCTCACTTCGCCCGGACAAACGTCGCCGCATCGCCCGTGAAACTCTCGAAATATACAGCCCGCTGGCACACCGTTTAGGTATCCACCACATTAAAACCGAACTCGAAGAGTTGGGTTTTGAGGCGCTGTATCCCAACCGTTACCGCGTGATTAAAGAAGTGGTGAAAGCCGCGCGCGGTAACCGTAAAGAGATGATCCAAAAAATCCTCTCAGAAATCGAAGGGCGCTTGCAGGAAGCGGGAATACCGTGCCGCGTCAGTGGTCGCGAGAAACATCTTTATTCGATTTACTGCAAAATGGTGCTCAAAGAGCAGCGTTTTCACTCAATCATGGATATCTACGCCTTCCGCGTGATCGTCAATGATTCCGATACCTGTTATCGCGTGCTCGGCCAGATGCACAGCCTGTATAAGCCGCGTCCAGGTCGCGTGAAAGACTATATCGCCATTCCAAAAGCGAACGGCTATCAGTCTTTGCACACCTCGATGATTGGCCCCCACGGCGTGCCGGTTGAAGTCCAGATCCGTACCGAAGATATGGATCAAATGGCGGAGATGGGTGTTGCCGCACACTGGGCTTATAAAGAGCACGGCGAGACCAGCACCACTGCGCAAATCCGCGCCCAGCGTTGGATGCAGAGCCTGCTGGAGCTTCAACAGAGCGCCGGTAGCTCATTTGAATTTATCGAGAGCGTTAAATCCGATCTCTTCCCGGATGAGATTTACGTTTTCACACCGGAAGGGCGCATTGTCGAACTGCCTGCCGGTGCCACGCCTGTCGATTTCGCGTACGCGGTGCATACCGATATCGGTCATGCCTGCGTGGGTGCGCGAGTTGATCGCCAGCCTTACCCGCTGTCGCAGCCACTCTCCAGCGGACAAACCGTTGAAATCATTACCGCGCCGGGTGCTCGCCCGAATGCCGCCTGGCTGAACTTTGTCGTCAGCTCGAAAGCACGCGCCAAAATCCGCCAATTGCTGAAAAACCTCAAGCGTGATGATTCCGTTAGCCTGGGGCGTCGCCTGCTCAACCACGCGTTGGGTGGCAGCCGTAAGCTGAATGAAATCCCGCAGGAAAATATTCAGCGCGAACTGGATCGCATGAAACTGGCGACACTTGACGATTTGCTGGCAGAAATCGGTCTTGGCAATGCAATGAGCGTAGTGGTAGCGAAGAATCTCCAGCAGGGAGACGGTTCCATTCCACCAGCAACCCAAAGCCACGGGCATCTGCCGATTAAAGGCGCTGATGGCGTGTTGATCACTTTTGCGAAATGCTGCCGCCCTATTCCCGGCGACCCGATCATCGCCCACGTTAGCCCCGGTAAAGGTCTGGTGATCCACCATGAGTCCTGCCGTAACATCCGTGGCTACCAGAAAGAGCCAGAGAAGTTTATGGCTGTAGAATGGGATAAAGAAACGGCGCAGGAGTTCATTACTGAAATCAAGGTGGAAATGTTCAACCATCAGGGTGCGCTGGCAAACCTGACTGCGGCGATCAACACAACCAATTCCAATATTCAAAGTTTGAATACGGAAGAGAAAGATGGTCGCGTCTATAGTGCCTTTATTCGCCTGACCGCCCGGGATCGCGTACATCTGGCAAATATCATGCGCAAAATCCGTGTGATGCCAGACGTGATTAAAGTCACCCGAAACAGAAATTAATGTTTTATGAACCCAACACGTTATGCACGCATCTGTGAAATGCTCGCCAGGCGGCAGCCTGACCTGACCGTCTGCATGGAACAGGTTCACAAACCCCATAACGTTTCTGCGATTATTCGTACCGCAGATGCCGTTGGCGTACATGAAGTTCATGCCGTCTGGCCTGGCAGCCGGATGCGCACTATGGCTTCGGCTGCGGCTGGCAGCAACAGTTGGGTACAGGTGAAAACGCACCGCACCATTGGCGATGCCGTCGCCCATCTGAAAGGCCAGGGAATGCAGATTCTGGCTACACATCTTTCTGATAACGCCGTCGATTTTCGCGAAATTGATTACACCCGCCCGACCTGTATTTTGATGGGTCAGGAGAAAACGGGCATCACGCAGGAAGCGTTAGCACTGGCGGATCAGGACATCATTATTCCGATGATCGGCATGGTGCAGTCGCTGAACGTCTCCGTCGCATCGGCACTCATTCTTTACGAAGCCCAGCGTCAGCGGCAAAACGCAGGCATGTACCTTCGTGAAAACAGCATGTTACCGGAATCAGAACAACAACGCCTGCTGTTTGAAGGCGGCTATCCGGTGCTGGCGAAAGTCGCAAAACGCAAAGGCCTGCCTTACCCCCACGTCAATCAGCAAGGCGAGATCGAAGCTGATGCCGACTGGTGGGCCACCATGCAGGCTGCAGGGTAAGTGCGATGAAAGGTCGCCTGTTAGATGCTGTCCCGCTCAGTTCCCTAACGGGCGTTGGCGCGGCACAAAGTAACAAGCTGGCGAAAATCAACCTGCATACCGTGCAGGATTTACTCTTACACCTTCCCCTGCGCTACGAAGATCGCACCCATCTTTATCCCATTGGCGAGCTGCTACCCGGCGTTTATGCCACGGTTGAAGGCGAAGTGCTGAACTGTAATATCTCCTTCGGCGGTCGACGGATGATGACCTGCCAGATTAGCGACGGTTCCGGCATTCTCACCATGCGCTTTTTCAACTTCAGCGCGGCGATGAAAAATAGCCTGGCGACGGGACGACGTGTGCTGGCCTACGGCGAAGCAAAGCGCGGCAAATATGGCGCGGAGATGATCCATCCGGAATATCGCGTACAGGGTGATCTCAGTACTCCGGAGCTACAGGAAACGCTCACGCCGGTTTACCCAACGACTGAAGGCGTTAAACAGGCAACGCTACGTAAATTAACCGACCAGGCGCTGGATCTGCTGGATACCTGCGCTATTGAAGAACTGTTGCCGCCGGAACTGTCACAGGGGATGATGACGCTGCCGGAAGCCTTGAGAACTCTGCATCGCCCGCCGCCGACGCTGCAACTTAGCGATCTGGAAAGCGGGCAGCATCCGGCACAACGTCGTCTGATTCTGGAAGAACTGCTGGCGCACAACCTCAGTATGCTGGCGTTACGCGCTGGAGCACAACGTTTTCATGCCCAACCACTTAGCGCCAATGACTCGCTGAAAAATAAACTCCTTGCCGCCTTACCGTTCAAACCAACGGGTGCTCAGGCACGTGTGGTGGCGGAAATCGAGCGCGATATGGCGCTCGATGTTCCGATGATGCGTCTGGTGCAAGGCGATGTAGGTTCCGGTAAAACGCTGGTTGCTGCCCTTGCCGCGCTGCGTGCAATTGCTCACGGGAAACAGGTGGCGCTGATGGCACCAACCGAGTTGCTCGCCGAACAGCACGCCAATAACTTTCGCAACTGGTTTGAGCCGCTCGGTATCGAAGTGGGCTGGCTCGCCGGTAAACAGAAAGGTAAAGCACGACTGGCTCAGCAAGAAGCCATCGCCAGCGGTCAGGTGCAGATGATTGTTGGTACGCACGCCATCTTCCAGGAACAGGTGCAATTTAACGGTCTGGCGCTGGTGATTATCGACGAACAGCATCGTTTTGGTGTGCATCAACGTCTGGCGTTATGGGAGAAAGGCCAGCAGCAAGGGTTCCATCCGCATCAGTTGATCATGACCGCCACGCCGATCCCCCGCACGCTGGCAATGACCGCCTATGCCGATCTCGATACCTCGGTCATTGATGAACTGCCGCCAGGGCGTACCCCGGTGACGACAGTGGCAATCCCGGATACGCGTCGTAACGACATCATTGACCGCGTGCGTCACGCATGCATGACTGAAGGTCGTCAGGCGTACTGGGTTTGTACGTTGATTGAAGAATCGGAATTACTGGAAGCGCAGGCAGCCGAAGCCACGTGGGAAGAGTTGAAACTGGCGCTACCAGAGTTGAATGTTGGCCTGGTACATGGGCGGATGAAACCTGCCGAGAAGCAGGCGGTGATGGCGTCGTTTAAACAAGGTGAGCTACACCTGCTGGTTGCCACTACCGTTATTGAAGTCGGTGTTGATGTGCCTAACGCCAGTCTGATGATTATCGAAAACCCGGAGCGTCTGGGTCTGGCGCAGTTACACCAGCTGCGCGGGCGCGTGGGACGTGGCGCGGTGGCTTCCCACTGCGTGCTGCTCTACAAAACGCCACTCTCCAAAACGGCGCAAATTCGCCTGCAAGTGCTGCGTGACAGCAGCGACGGATTTGTGATTGCACAGAAAGATTTAGAGATTCGCGGTCCTGGCGAACTGTTAGGTACGCGTCAGACGGGTAATGCCGAATTTAAAGTGGCAGATTTACTGCGTGATCAGGCCATGATCCCGGAAGTTCAGCGCCTGGCACGGCATATTCATGAACGTTACCCACAACAGGCAAAAGCCCTGATAGAACGCTGGATGCCGGAGACGGAACGCTACTCGAACGCATAAAGACGGCGGAGAGAAGACTGCCGTTTAGATTGATCTACCTTCCTGCCGGATGCGGCGTGAACGCCTTATCCGGCCTACAAAAAAACTCACAAAATCAATAAATTGAGAATCATTACGCAGGCCAGATAAGCGAAGCACATCAGGCATTTGTCTTTGTTGCGGCGGCACGCATACCGCCGCTTCATCGGTTACCCCGCAAAAATCGGCAACATCAAATACAGCTTAATCACCAGCGCGTTAACGATATCGATAAAGAACGCACCGACCATCGGCACCACCAGGAAGGCCATGTGCGACGGGCCAAAGCGTTCGGTAATCGCCTGCATGTTGGCAATTGCCGTGGGCGTTGCACCAAGGCCAAAACCACAGTGACCCGCAGCCAGCACCGCCGCATCGTAGTTTTTGCCCATCATGCGCCAGGTGACAAAGATGGCGTACAACGCCATGAAGATGGTCTGTGCGACCAGAATCGCCAGCATCGGCAGCGCCAGCGAAGCCAGCTCCCAAAGTTTCAGCCCCATCAACGCCATCGCCAGGAATAACGACAGACTTACGTTACCCAACACCGATACCGCACGCTCAAAGACGCGGTAAAAGCCCATCATTGACAGACCGTTACTCAGAATCACACCCACAAACAGCACGCAAACGAAGGTCGGCAATTCAAAAGCTGTGCCAGCCAAAAGTTGCGCAACAATTTTCCCCACAGTCAGACAGATAGCAATCAGCGCGATGGTTTCAATCAGTACCAGCGAAGTGATCATGCGCCCCACGTCCGGCTTTTCAAATGCGGTGGGGACTTCCTGGTCATCCGGAATACCGTTTGGCGTAGTGGAGTGCTTCACCAGATACCGCGCCACCGGCCCCCCAATCAAGCCGCCCAGCACCAGACCAAACGTTGCACAGGCCATCGCCACTTCCGTCGCGTTGGTGAAGCCATAACGTTCAATGAACAATTTACTCCACGCAGCACCTGTACCGTGGCCGCCGGAAAGCGTAATAGAACCGGCCAGCAGCCCCATCAGCGGATCAAGCCCTAACAGGCTAGCCATCCCAATGCCGATGGCATTTTGCATCACCAGTAAGCCAACAACCACGATGAGGAAAATCCCCACCACACGCCCACCGGCACGCAGGCTGGCAATATTGGCATTCAGACCAATGGTTGCGAAGAATGCCAGCATCAACGGATCGCGCAGGGACATATCAAAATTGACTTCCCAGCCCATACTTTTTTTCAGCACCAGCAGCGCCAGTGCCACCAGCAACCCTCCGGCAACCGGTTCAGGTATGGTGTATTTCTTCAGAAAGGAGACGGAATGGACCAACTTGCGCCCGAGCAGCAACGTCAGGGTTGCTGCAACAAGCGTTGCTAAAGTATCGAGATGAAACATAGTTACTCCTTTGTGTCCGCACCACTCTTTCACACTCGTCATACTTCATCGCGCATGTGCATTAGGGCGAAATATGACGAGTATCGAGTCATGCTATCCCGGTTCGAATTCTCAGCTGAAAATAAAAAAATGGCATGGATTTTAAGCAGAAAACAACCAAAAGTTATATAAAAAAGTGCATTTATCGCATTTAAATATTTAGAAGAATGCATGGCAAACGTTTGCTTTTACCTTTCGGTCAGCTAAAATGCCCGCTTTGCCACCACGGGATTGTTTTCGATGTCTGTTTCCACCCTAGAGTCAGAAAATGCGCAACCGGTTGCGCAGACTCAAAACAGCGAACTGATTTATCGTCTTGAAGATCGTCCGCCGCTTGCTCAAACTCTGTTTGCCGCCTGTCAGCATCTGCTGGCGATGTTTGTCGCGGTAATCACGCCAGCACTGTTAATTTGCCAGGCGCTGGGTTTACCAGCACAGGACACGCAACACATTATTAGTATGTCGCTGTTTGCTTCCGGTGTGGCGTCGATTATTCAGATTAAAGCCTGGGGGCCGGTTGGTTCCGGGTTATTGTCTATTCAGGGCACCAGCTTTAACTTCGTTGCTCCGCTAATTATGGGCGGAACGGCACTGAAGACCGGTGGCGCCGATGTTCCTACCATGATGGCGGCGCTCTTCGGCACACTGATGCTGGCAAGTTGCACCGAAATGGTAATCTCCCGCGTTTTGCATCTGGCGCGCCGCATTATTACGCCTCTGGTTTCTGGCGTCGTAGTAATGATTATCGGCCTGTCGCTAATACAGGTTGGGTTAACGTCCATTGGCGGCGGTTATGCGGCCATGAACGATAACACCTTTGGCGCGCCGAAAAATTTGCTGCTGGCGGGCGTGGTCTTAGCTTTAATCATTCTGCTTAACCGTCAACGTAACCCTTACTTACGCGTGGCCTCGCTGGTGATTGCGATGGCAGCCGGATATGCGCTGGCGTGGTTTATGGGGATGTTGCCAGAAAGCAACGAGCCGATGACGCAAGAACTGATTATGGTGCCAACACCGCTCTATTACGGGCTTGGTATTGAATGGAGTTTGCTGTTGCCGCTGATGCTGGTCTTTATGATCACCTCGCTGGAAACTATTGGCGATATCACCGCCACCTCCGACGTTTCCGAACAACCGGTTTCCGGTCCGCTGTACATGAAACGCCTGAAAGGCGGCGTACTGGCAAACGGCCTGAACTCGTTTGTATCGGCGGTGTTTAACACCTTCCCGAACTCCTGCTTCGGGCAGAACAACGGTGTGATCCAGTTGACCGGTGTTGCCAGCCGTTATGTCGGTTTTGTCGTCGCACTGATGCTGATTGTGCTCGGCCTGTTCCCGGCTGTGAGCGGTTTTGTGCAGCATATTCCGGAGCCGGTACTTGGCGGCGCTACGCTGGTGATGTTTGGTACTATCGCCGCATCAGGTGTGCGTATCGTTTCTCGTGAACCGCTGAATCGTCGGGCCATTCTGATTATCGCGCTGTCGCTGGCGGTCGGTCTGGGCGTTTCTCAGCAGCCGCTGATTTTGCAGTTTGCCCCTGACTGGCTGAAAAACCTGCTCTCCTCCGGGATCGCCGCTGGCGGTATCACTGCCATTGTGCTGAACCTGATTTTCCCGCCAGAAAAACAGTAACCCACTCACGGCGGTAAAATTCTTTACCGCCGTAGCCACTCGCTTTCTCCATTCCCGCCTTGAGGAATGCGCGTAAATCGTGCATAACTCCCTTATGTGCATTTCACGGGATGGAAGACCATGAAATTTATTGGGAAGCTGCTTCTCTACATTTTCATCGCGCTATTCGTGGCGATCGCTGGCCTCTATTTCCTGCTGCAAACCCGCTGGGGAGCAGAGCATATCAGCGCATGGATTTCCAGGAATAGCGACTATCATTTGACCTTCGGAGCGATGGATCACCGGTTTTCCGCACCATCTCATATCGTGCTGGAGAACGTCACATTCGGTCGCGATGGTCAACCCGCCACTCTGGTGGCGAAAAGTGTCGATATTGCGCTAAGTAGTCGGCAACTGAGCGAACCACGCCATGTCGATACTATCCTGCTGGAAAACGGGACGTTGAATCTCACCGACCAGACCGCGCCGTTACCGTTCAAAGCGGATCGTCTGCAACTGCGTGATATGGCGTTTAACAGTCCCAATAGCGAGTGGAATCTCAGCGCACAGCGAGTAAATGGCGGCGTCGTTCCGTGGTCGCCGGAAGCCGGTAAAGTCCTGGGCACGAAGGCTCAAATTCAGTTCAGTGCCGGCTCTCTGTCGCTCAACGATGTTGCTGCTACCAATGTACTGATTGAAGGCACTATTGATAACGATCGCGTCACGCTTACGAATCTGGGCGCCGATATCGCCCGTGGCTCATTAACCGGTAATGCGCAGCGTAATGCCGATGGTAGCTGGCAGGTAGAAAATCTGCGCCTGGCCGATATCCGTCTGCAAAGCGAAAAATCTCTGACCGATTTCTTTGCACCTTTGCGCTCTGTCCCGTCGTTGCAGATTGGCCGCCTTGAAGTGATCGACGCTCGCCTGCAAGGTCCGGACTGGGCGGTGACCGACCTCGATCTCAGCTTGCGCAACATGACCTTCATTAAAGATGACTGGCAGACGCAGGAAGGCAAGCTGTCAATGAACGCCAGCGAGTTTATTTATGGTTCGCTGCATTTATTTGACCCCATTATGAACGCGGAGTTTTCCCCACAGGGCGTCGCGCTTCGCCAGTTTACCAGCCGTTGGGAAGGCGGAATGGTACGAACGTCAGGGAACTGGCAACGCGATGGAAAAACGCTGCTCCTCGACGACGCAGCGATTGTCGGGCTGGAATTTACCTTGCCGAAAAACTGGCAACAGTTGTGGATGCAGCAAACTCCCGCCTGGTTAAACACTCTGCAACTGAAGAGATTTAGCGCCAGCCGCAACCTGATCATTGATATCGATCCGAACTTCCCGTGGCAGCTCACTGCGCTGGATGGTTATGGCGCGAATCTGACGCTGGTTGCCGAGCATAAGTGGGGCGTCTGGAGTGGCACGGCGAACCTGAATGCCGCCGCCGCAACGTTCAATCGTGTCGACGTTCGTCGTCCGTCGCTGGCGCTAACCGCCAATAGCAGCACGGTGAATATCAGCGAACTTAGCGCGTTTACCGAGAAAGGCATTCTTGAAGCCACTGCCAGTGTCTCACAAACGCCGCAGCGCCAGACCCATATCAGCCTGAACGGACGCGGTGTGCCGATGAACATTTTGCAACAGTGGGGATGGCCAGAGTTACCGATTACGGGCGATGGCAATATTCAGCTCACCGCCAGCGGCGATATCCAGACCGATGTACCGCTAAAACCCACTGTTAACGGACAACTCCATGCTGTGAACGCTGAAAAGCAGCAGGTAACCCAAACCATGAATGCTGGCGTAGTTTCTAGTGGCGAAGTCACGTCAACGGAGCCAGTGCAGTAAAAATAAGGACGCTAACGTATATCAGCGTTAGCGTCCCCCGTTATTAGCGAAAAATTCCATACTCACTGCACAATAACCATTTCACCGGTTCATCTTCTTCTATCGCCGGAAAACGCCCTCCCGGCTCAAGGAAATGGTTATCATGCTGGTCGTCGTTAACCGTCGAAATTTCCCAGCCGAGCACGAACGCCTTTTCCGCCCAGAAGCGATGATACAGACGCGGCGGCAGGCAAATGCCCTGCCCCGGCTTCAGAACCAGAGTTTCACCTGGCTTCACGTTACGCCGCTGACCATCAATACTCACCGTCATTACCCGTTGCTCATCGCAGAGATCGGCCTCGTTAGCCCAGGCAAGCTGCATACATAAATCACCGCCGCCCCGATTGAGGATATCTTCCATTTTGTGGATATGAAAATGCCAGGGTGTCTGCTGATCTTCTTGGATCTGCAACATTTTCTCGGCATACGGTTTGGGATATGCCGCCGACTTCAGAGCGCCATTGCGCATCGTCAGCAGGGTTAATCCCGTTTGGTTGAAATCACCGCGCCCAAAATCGGTGATATCCCACCCAAGCTGTAAGTCGACAACTTCTTGCCAGTTATCCCGCTCCCGCTGCCGCCAGTCATCTGCTGTAAAATAGGCAAATTCAGGCAAACAAACGCGGAAGGTCTGCGCGATGGCATGTGCTTTATCAATAATATAATTAATTTGTGAACGTTTCATTGGCTTCTCCGTTGCGCATAGCAAGCCAGGCGGCACCACGCATTCCGCTACTGTCGCCGTGCTGTGCTTTTACAATGGGGGTAGTGAATTGATCGGTGAATACCAGCGAGGCAACCTCTGCGCTAAGATCGGTGATGAGTGGCTCCGCATTCGACAGGCCGCCACCAATCACAATCACGCCAGGATCGAGCACGTTAACAATGGTCGCCAGTGTGCGAGCAAGCTGCTGGCGAAAACGCGCTACCTGTCGCATGGCACAGGCATCGCCACGTTGCGCCAGAGTGACAATCGCCGCAGGAGTGAGCGCGTTGCCGGTCATCTGTTGATAGCGTTCGCTGAATCCAGTGCCAGAAATAAACGACTCCACGCAGTTGTGTTTGCCACAATAGCAACTGACCGGCGGACCATCGCCCTGCTCCGTATAGCCTGGCAACGTTATATGCCCGCATTCGGCAGCATTTCCCCAGGCACCAATAAACGGTTGTTGGTTGATGGCAATGCCACCGCCGCAGCCCGTGCCGAGCGTAATGCCAAATACCACGTCATGCTCCTGCCCGGCACCGTCACAGGCTTCCGACAGCGCGAAACAGTTACCATCATTGGCCATCACCACCGGCTGACCAAGCAATTGCTGCAAATCAGCCTGTAACGCATGGCCGTTAATGACCTGAATATTCGCGTTTTTAATCAATCCTGTGAGCGGCGAGACGCTGCCGGGTAAAGCGATCCCTGTCAGCATCGGTCGTTGAACATCCCGCCGAATCTGCTCTATAAACGCCACCACGCATGAGACAAATTGTTGATATGTCGACTTTTGCGTCGGGCAACGGTAACGACGGATCTCCCAGCCATGTGCATCCATAACGACGGCGGCGATCTTAGTTCCACCAATATCCAACCCCAGAAAATGCATATACCGTTCCTTGTTGCGTAAAAGGCGGGTCGCCCCGCCCTTCTGGCTTAGTACAGTGACGCTTTACCGATCGAACCGAACAATTTCATTTTATGGCGAATAACTTCCCGCGCCGCGTTCATCGCATCCGGATAGATGACGTTCGGATCCCACCAGCTCTCTTTAGCGAGAATTTCACGCACTTTCTGGAAGTAGGCATATTTCATATCGCTGGAGATATTGATTTTGCCAACGCCAAGCGTGACTGCTTCGGCAATCTCCGCATCCGGGTTTGCCGAACCACCGTGCAACACTAATGGAATATCAACGCGTCCGGCAATGTCGCGCAAAATGTCCATTTGCAGTTTCGGCTGCATCCCTTTTGGATAGATGCCATGCGCAGTACCAATCGCCACCGCCAGTGTGTCAGCCCCCGTGCGAGCAATAAAATCGGCGGCCTGCGCCGGATCGGTGTAAGTGACTTGTGAGACACCTCCCTCTACCGACGTTCCTGTTTGCCCAATAGTGCCCAACTCACCCTCAACCGATACGCCAACCGCATGAGCGAGGCGAACCACTTCTGCGGTCAGCGCCACGTTTTCTTCATACGGCAACAGCGAACCGTCAATCATTACTGAGGTAAATCCGCAGCGAATCGCTCGCAAAACATGCTCCACAGAGGCGCCATGATCGAGGTGCAGCACAAACGGCACCGGACTACGCCGCGTGATTTCACGAACGTGAGCGAAAAAGGCATCGCCCACAAAATCATGTTCGCTGGGATGGATAGCAATAATCGCCGGGGTATTAGTGGCTTCGGCTTCATCGACAACTGCGCGAAGGAAACAGTTATCCGCCACATTAAATGCGCCAATGGCAAAGCCGTGCTGGCGGGTAGGTTGCAATAATTCTTTCATCGAAACTAACATGTTAAATCTCCAGTTTCAGCGTGTAGTTCGCCCTGCCGGTGCGTTATTGCACGGCATCAAAGGCATGACAGAAAATGAATCAGGCTTTGCCGATAGCGCCGCTCGCCTGTAAATACGGGGTAATCGCCTCTTCGAAAGCCAGTTCCATGGCTTTCAGCGCATCCACCAGTTCAATGGAAATATCGTGACAGAGGGTATGCAGGAGCGCGGATTTTCCCCGTTCAAAAACGGCTGCCCCAACGTTGATTTTCGCGACGCCCAGCGTCGTGCAGTGCTGGAGCTGATCGAACGGCGTCCCGCTGCCGCCGTGTAATGCCAAAGGTACGCTTGAACAGCGGGAAATCTCCGCCAGGCGTTGAAAATCAATAGCGGGAATAACGCCAGGCGCATACATGCCATGCGCCGTACCCACCGAGACAGCCAGCAGATCAATACCGGTTTGTGCAATAAACGGTTCCACATCAGCAGGTTGCGTCATTAAGTCAGCATTGGTTGCATGGTCATAACGCGGTGCATCTGCCAGATGGCCCAGTTCGCCTTCCACGCAGAGCTGCGCGCTGGCGGCGAGTTCCACCACCGCCCGGGTCTGGCGCACGTTTTCCTCCAGGGGAAATGCGGAAGCATCAATCATTAACCCGCTGAAACCGGCGCGAAACGCCTGACGAATACAGTCCGGATCTTTGCCATGATCAAGCGCCAGTGCTACGGGCACCGAAGCCGTTTCCGCCAGCGTTTTAACCACTGCCGCCGCGACAGGAGCAGGAAAATGCGCCAGATGCCCCTGATAAAGATTGAGAATGATCGGAGCGCGATGCTTCTCCGCCACGCGGATTGCCGCACGGGCGCTTTCCAGATTCATACAGTTGATCGCCAGCAGTGCGTAGTGTTCATGCCAGGCTTTCATCACCATACTTTTCATATCGGCAAACATAGGGCCTCCGGTTATTCGAGGGTGAAAGTGATCTCTTCATCTTTCAGCTTTTGATCGCTCAGTTCGTCAAACTCTTCGTCGCGTTCCGTTACCGGTTTCTTCCAGAGCGAGAGCATCACGCCACAAATCACCGTGCCTATACCCAGCGCCAGGCAAAACAGCAGAGGATGGGTGAACAGAGGCACAACAAACATGCCGCCATGCGGAACTGGACTTTCCACACCCCATACCATGATCAGCCCTCCCGCTACCGCCGATGCCACCACACAAGATCCCACTACTCGCAGCAGGTCACGCGCGGCGATCGGAATAACCCCTTCAGTGATCATGCAGATCCCCATCGGAAACGCGGCTTTCAGTGCCTCACGTTCCGCACGGGTATATTTATGGCGTGTCAGTAAGAACGAAAGCGTGATGCCAAACGGTGGGATGATAGAGCCGACAAATTTCACGGCTTCTGGCCCGTAGACGCCACTCACCAGCAAACCGTCAGAAAACAGCGACATGGTTTTATTTACCGGGCCACCAAAATCGAAGGTAGCCATCGCGCCGAGTATGGCTCCCATCAGGAAACGAGAACCTCCTTGCATTGACTCAAGCAAATGAATCAGCGCATCTTGCAGCCAGGCAATGGGCTTGCCAATCAACGTCATCATCAGCAGCCCGCCAATAATGGTGCTCAACACTGGCAACACCATGATGGGCATGAGTCCCTGCATCGACTGCGGCAGGCGGATATAGCGTTTAAGCAGCAAAATAGTGTAACCCACCAGGAAACCACCCAACATGCCGCCAATAAATCCAGTATGAATTTGCCCACAGAGAAAACCAACAATCAGGCCAGGGGCAAAACCGGGACGATCGGCAATGGAATAGGCAATTGCCGCGCTTATCAGCGGCACAATCAGCCCCATTCCCCAACCACCAATCTGATTCAGCATCCACGGAATTGTTCCTGTTTTTTCACCGACATCTGTACCGCCAAGAACTTGCCCCAACGCAATACATATCCCGGCCGCCACAATAAGGGGTATCATCCACGAGATGCCGGTTAATAAATGTTTTTTAATTTCCTGTGAAACCGGAATTTTATTTTCGTTCATATTAAGATCCCTCCAGTATAAGGATCATTTATTTCCCAGTGATTTTTCGACCTTTTCAAGAAACTGAACGGGCGATTTAATTACAATTTCTGTCTTTACTCGAACAATGCGTTTATGAATAAAGCGTTCTTCTCCTTTTATTTTCACATCCACAGCAAGAATCACGACATCAGCAGCAGAGATATCTGCCGCCTGTAATTCATTTTCTGTACCAATGGTTCCCTGGGTTTCAACTTTAATGGTGTGACCAAGAGCTTTTGCCCCTTTAATTAACTTCTCACGAGCAATATAGGTATGAGCAATACCCGCCGTGCAGGCGGCAACACAGACAATATTCATGACATACTCCCTGTTATTTAGCAGACATCGGATTGTGCATACTGACTAAAGAGATCAATAATTTTTTGCGGACTCGTCTCAACTAATAATTGCGCTATGATATCATCATCTGCCAGCGCGCCCGCGACCTGGGAAAGTAAACGGATATGCGTGGTATTTTGATCTTCAAGACGCACCGCAAATAAAATGATACAGCGAACGCTACTGCCATCCAGCGTTTCCCAGGGAATATCCTGCCGGGTACGCCCGATTGCCAGCGTGGTATTAATTACAGCAGAAGATTTACCATGTGGAATCGCGATATGATTTTCAAAACCTGTCGAACCTTCCGCTTCGCGTTGCCATACATCCTTAATAAACGTTTCCCGACAATCGATCGCGCCATCTTTTTGCAAAAGATTGGTTAACTCTTCGATCGCTTCCGCTTTATTGGTTGCCTGCATATCTAAAATAACGCGATTCGTATTCAGGATTTTTGTTATGTCCATTCGTCATACCTCATAAAATTCTGACATTAATTTTCAACGACCCGAGACGTCGCATGATGTAATTTTTCCGTAATCACCATTTCAGTAACCCGCTTAATATCAGCATCATTAAAAAAAGCGGTAACATAAGCGACCGGCATGATGACTGCAGGCAGATTAATAGTCGAAATAATCAGCTCGATATCGTCAGGCAAAACCTGTGGTAAATTCGCTGCAGAAATAACATCAACAATCGTCCAGTCAGGAAACGCTCGTAGAATGCGGCTTTTCAGTAGATGCGAAGTTCCAATTCCGGTTGAACAGACCAGCAATACACGTTTACGGGCAATTTGCCGTTCCATTGCGGCCTGAAAATGAACGGTCAGGTAGCCCACTTCATCTTCGCTCACCGCGTGCCCGCCCCAGGTTTTAAATACCTGATTCACCACACATTGCGTCAACCGCCAAACATCGGCTAATTCTGCCTTTATATCTTCCAGCAATGGATTACGGATATGAATACGATAATTTAACCGGTTAATCAGCGGCTTAATATGAACCAATAAGCCGTCATATAATGCGCTATCTTCACTAAAATCACAGTCCACGATGTCACTGAATGCTGTAATTAAACGCCAGGTAACCAGCCGTGCTTCATTGCTGGCCTGCATATGCGAAATAACGCTGACATCTTTTTTCCCATCAATCGCCACACCGGATGAAATGATATATTGATAAATAAACCAGACTTCATAATCGGGTAATGTGTGTGCAATTCTCTGTTCTATTTTATGAATCATCTGGCTGGCAACGTTAAAGACATTTTCATCATACTGTCTGGTTTGCTCGTCTTCTCTGGATAACGCATTTCCGTGTGTATTGCGATACATCATAATAAGGATGTGAGTAAAGATGTTAACGTAATAAGGTTCTCCTAAAGACCAACTTAATTCATTTTCCATTTCCAGCAATAAGGACTGAACAAATAAAACGTCATCCTCACCAAAATAATGAACTAATGCTTTATAGCTTCCGGAATCCAGACGTGAATACACGACGCCGTGCGGCTCATTATGGTTAATAATGCCGTTAATCAGTAATGCCATTGCCTGACGGACTTGTCCTTCACTACCTTCGATATGCGTACCGCTTGAGCTGCGGATCAATGATAACCCCAACGGAGCAAGCCAGGACTCAATCACTCTCAGGTCATTAACAATAGAGGCTCCGCTGATAAAATAGCGTTCTGACAATTTACTGATCGACGTTTCATTCGGTGTTTCACTTAATAACTGAGACGCTATTTTTATACGTCTGGCGTTATTCATTACACCTTCAATCTCTTCACCCTCTGTCCATAACAGATGGTCGAGATGCAGTAAATCAGCAATATTCTCTGCGCCTAACATTACGCCCGCACCAGCACGTTTCTCAACAGTTATTCTCCATTGTTCCAGCCATTGCTCAAGCAAACGTAAGTCACGCTGAATGGTTTTTTCCGAAACATTTAAATATTCGGCAATAGTTATTAACGTTGTGTATTCCCTCCGTGGTAGAAGGAATCGTAATAATCTGTTTTGTCGCGAGGTAATCATTTGCATTTTTTACCCTTACCACAGATTAAGAAGTTCCATGCTGAAGAACTTCAGTTGCTATCTCTGATGATAAATATAAAGCAGAATGATTTCACGACAATACTAAAATGTGTCCTGTAATCCGGACAGCGATAAAACAAAAAACGGCAATTAAGAGATATTTTTAGGGTAGATCACATTTTCACAGCAAATAATCGTGATCATGCTCGCAGATATGACAGAAGAAATATTTATTAGCAGATGTGAGATTGTTTACCGGATACGGCACAAACAATGCGTATCCGGCATTCCTTCAATAAATTACAACGTAATTGTCAGCGCATTCCCTTGAGGCGTCACCACCACGCCCAAGTCACTTTCAGCCTGTGAACCGCCTTGCAAACCATTTACTTTCGCAATATTACGCAAGCACAGTGTCCAGTTCTTCGCCTCGCCCGCGCCTGTCACGGTAATCGTATTGCCAGTACGCGCCGCTTTCAGGGTGAAGATCACCGAACCATCGGCGGCGGGCACTTCACAGACAGCTTCATGCCCGTCTTGCAGATTAAAAAGCTGGAAAGCCGTGCCTTCATGCCACGCGTAGTCGGGGCGTTGGTCATTGTTCCCCAGCGCCAGTAAGGTGTTGTCACGCACGTAAACCGGCAAACTAAGAAAATCATGCTGCTGTTTATGCCAACGGCTGCCTTCTGTTTCATCGTTATGCCACAGATGCGTCCAGCGACCTTCTGGCAGATAAAACTGTACATCGCCCACTTCAGAGAACACTGGCGCAACCATCACGCTGTCGCCCAACATGTATTGACGGTCAAGATAATCACAGGCCGGATCGTCCGGGAACTCCATCACCATTGCGCGCATCATCGGCGTACCCAGCGCGTTAGCACGAGCGGCTTCGCGGTACAGATACGGCATCATACGGCATTTAAGCTGAGTGAAATGGCGCACGACATCGCAGGATTCATCATCATAAGCCCACGGCACACGATAAGATTTGCTGCCATGTAAACGGCTATGGCTGGAGAGCAAACCAAATGCGCACCAGCGTTTGTAAACGTGCGCCGGAGCGGTGTTCTCAAAGCCACCGATATCGTGGCTCCAGAAACCAAACCCAGAAAGGCCGATAGATAAACCACCGCGCAGGCTTTCCGCCATTGATTCGTAGTTAGCGTAACAGTCGCCGCCCCAGTGTACCGGGAATTTCTGCGCACCGACGGAGGCCGAGCGGGCAAACAAGACGGCTTCTTCCTCGCCGACGGTTTCCTTGAGCACGTTCCACACCAGTTCGTTGTAGATGTATGCATAATGGTTATGCATTTTCTGCGGATCGGAACCGTCAAACCACTGAACGTCTGTTGGAATACGTTCGCCAAAGTCGGTCTTAAAGCAATCGACGCCCATCGCTACCAGGCCTTTCAGTTTATCGGCGTACCATTTGCAGGCATCTGGGTTGGTAAAGTCATAAATCGCCAGGCCTGGCTGCCATTTATCCCATTGCCATAACGAGCCGTCCGGGCGTTTGAGTAAATATCCTTTCTCTTGCAACTCTTTAAATACCGGGGATTTTTGCCCTATATAGGGGTTAATCCAGACGCAGATTTTCAGCCCTTTCGCTTTCAGGCGGCGGATCATCCCTTCCGGGTCAGGGAAAGTTACCGGATCCCACTCAAAATCGCACCACTGGAAAGCTTTCATCCAGAAACAGTCGAAGTGGAAAACATGTAGCGGCAGATTCCGTTCCGCCATGCCGTCGATAAAGCTGTTTACCGTTGCTTCATCATAATTAGTGGTAAATGAAGTCGTTAACCACAAACCAAAGGACCATGCTGGCGGCAACGCCGGACGCCCGGTAAAACGGGTATAACGATCGAGCACCGCTTTCGGCGTCGGGCCATCGATAACAAAGTATTCGAGATATTCACCCTCAACGCTGAACTGTACTTTGGAGACTTTCTCCGATCCCACTTCAAACGAGACGCACTGCGGATGATTAACCAGCACACCGTAGCCACGGTTGGTGATATAGAACGGGATGTTTTTGTACGCCTGTTCGGTGCTGGTTCCGCCATCACGGTTCCAGGTTTCCACCGTCTGACCGTTACGCACCAGCGCAGTGAAGCGTTCCCCCAGACCGTATACCGTTTCACCGACACCGAGATCCAACCGCTCAAACATGTAGCTACGGTTGGTGTTGGTATCCTGTATATAGCCGTTATTTTTCAACTGGCTACCGGTAATACGCACACCATTGCGCAGAAAATCAAGCGACCAGAATTCCCCTTTGGTAACGCGAACACTCAAATTACCGCTCTTCAGCTCGGCATATTCACTCGTGTTTTGCATCTCCACCGGAACGTCATGCAACACATTAATCGGGTAATGCGGACCGCTATCCAGCGCCCCTTGAAAATGCTCAATCCGCACGCCAACCACACCTTCCTGAGGTGAAAAAAAGCGCAGCGTAAACAGCGGCGTATCCAACTGCCAGGTACGCTCCCGCACATCACGCGGCGCGGCATAAACCACCATCTCCTTTCCCCGGTGCTCAACATCAAAAACCTGGATGGGGTGAATCAAATTAAGACCAGGTTGAATAAGCCAGTTTCCATCGCTGATTTTCATAATCCGTTCCTTTCGTTCTGAAATTTTAGTTACCGCATGCATGACAAGTGAAGAAGGCGCCAGTCAGACAGCCCGAAAGTAAACCATCCTTAAGAGTGCGGATATTGCTATTTTTTGTTATCAACTTACGTTTCTTGTTTTCTGTGATCGCGGTAGCGCCAAAATGTAACTTATGGATTTGCTGAAGGTTTCTGTGAAAGGGAGCATGGCAAGACGAAACGATACGGAAAAAAGTGTGATGGGGGATGTGATAAGGCGAGGAACTAGCTATAATGCGCCCCGCCTCCATGTAGCAATCGAGGCGCGGAAGATCGTCGTCTCCGGTGAGGCGGCTGGACTTCAAATCCAGTTGGGGCCGCCAGCGGTCCCGGGCAGGTTCGACTCCTGTGATCTTCCGCCAAAATGCCTCTACGTGAACTCTCCCGACGTCAACAAATCCCCGTTTAATCCCATTTATATCAAGCCTTCCTTGTATTCTGAGGTCAATCAACTTCAACCTAAATCACGTTGTTTTTGGGGGTGCATTAGGGGGTGTTATTTTCCCGTCAAAACTTCAGCACCCCCATAATGTTTAAAATGTGATGTATAACAATAGGTTTCAGCTGGATGGCAACCCCATCCCCGATAACCGGCATGACGTTGCGATTCGGTTTATGGACTTCGTTCGTGCTCACCCGCATGAGTAGGTATTTGATGACGATTTATTTGTCATCCGCTATTACCAGAAAGGCAGTGGGCATATCACATTCAAGCGACTGGCACTGGTGGATAAGATGAATGACATTGTAGCGAAGCACTATCCGTCAGCGTTATCAGCAAAATAACACTGTTCACATACAGTTCTCTGGCATACTACGTGGGTTATAGTATTACGGATTTGATTTTAACGGAGGCGACATGTCAGACAAAGACTTAACCCAGCCCCCAGCAGGCGAATTTATTATGTTTGCCAGCGGTGACGGAAGAGTGCGTGTTGAATGTCGCTTTGAGTCGAACACAATCTGGTTATCCCAGGCGGCAATGGCTGAACTGTACGATAAAGATGTTCGCACCATTAACGAACATTTAATCAATATATTTTCCGAAGGTGAACTTGGTCAAAACTCAACCATCCGGAAATTCCGGATAGTTCGCCAGGAAGGAAAACGTCAGGTTTCCAGAGAGATAGACCATTACAACCTCGAAGCCATTCTCGCTGTCGGCTATCGCGTTCGCTCCCCTCGAGGCACACAATTCCGGCAGTGGGCAACGCAGACGCTTCAGGAATACCTGATCAAAGGTTTTGTGATGGACGATGAGCGACTGAAGAATCCGCCTGTCGGTTCATCGGTTGTGCCCGACTATTTTGATGAGATGCTCGAACGCATCCGCGATATTCGCGCCAGCGAGCGTCGGGTATATTTGCGGGTGCGGGAGATCTTTGCTTTAGCTGCCGACTATCAGCCATCGCTAAAAGAAACCACGCAATTTTTTCAAACCATCCAGAATAAACTGCATTTTGCTTGTACCGGGCATACCGCTGCGGAACTCATCCACAAACGAGCAGATGCCAGCCAGCCGCACATGGGCTTGACCAGTTATAAAGGTGAAGAGGTACGTAAGGGCGACGTGACGGTGGCAAAAAATTATCTCACCCAGGATGAGGTCAGCGAACTTAATCGCGTGGTTAATATGTGGCTGGACTTTGCCGAGGATCAGGCCCGTCGTCGTCAGCAGGTCTTTTTGCGCGACTGGCAGGATAAGCTGGATCAGTTCCTGCAATTTAACGACCGAGAGGTTCTACAGGGCGCTGGTAAAATCAGCAAGAAAATGGCCGATGAAAAAGCGCAGGCGGAGTATGTTCAGTTTGCCGAACAACAACGGCGCTTAAAAGAAGCCGAAGGCGAGAAGGATATCGCCAGTTTACTACAGTGGAATAAAGAGTCGGAAAAGTAGCCCGGAATCCCCCCAAACTCCACACGCAAAACCATTTGGGGGTACTTATGGGGGTTACTCATTTATCCAATTCAAAATATAAACATTAGATCAATAAATTAACAATCAAATGCGACTCCTGTGATCTCCGCCAAAATGCCTCTTCTGATGTTCACCAATCCCTTGTAATACGATTAAAACCAGACATTTTCTTCTGTTCATGATTCAATCGGTTTAACCGAGTTCGTTCTTAACATTTATTGCAATGGCGGCGACATGTCAGACAAAGACTTAACCCAGTCCCCGGCAGGCGAATTTAACAAATCAACAGCAGGCAGGAGAGATCGTCCCCGGCATTGATCATGTCAATCGCTTTATCCATCCGCTGATTGATAATTGGCGAATGCAAGGTTTTCTCGGCAAGGCTCGCCACAATCTTCAGCACCGTTGCCTCATCAGGAGTTGCTTCCAGCGATGTCACACTCAACAAATGCTTTATATAGAAATAATCGAGGATTAAACGGTAAACCTGGCGCATGATCGTTGAGAAATCAGCATCCGGAAAATGACAGTGGTAAATTTTGTAGGTCAGTAAATTGCGCAATACATGCGGGGCGCTGAGGATAGAATCCTGGCAAAGCTGCTGCCATTGCTTATCCAGAACTGCAAACTTATCGACCAGATCCTGCTTATCCGTGCTGGCTGTAATATTTAAATACGCCGCCATCTTCCGATGCACCCCAGCGATAATGTTATCCCTGGCGCCTTCATTCGCGATAAGTGAACCCAATGCCGACAGCGCGCGCACCTTCAATCCAACCGACTCCGTTGACGTTGAGCGATGAATCAAACTTATACCTGCCGCCAGCTCGCTTAATAGTTCCTGATGATACTGTTCGGCCTGCGCAAAATGGCGATGCAGATCGAACTCAATGCGTTGCAAGTAAACCATAAACTGTGCCAGCGCCATCAGGTTCTCTTCAACGTTCAACGATGGCGCCTGTAGAAGGTGCCAGGCAAAGAGATGCACAATCTGTTGGATCTGATTAACCGGCTGCTGCCGGGCGATGATATTGTTTTTCGCCTTCGCCAGCAGCTCATCTTGTTCATGCACTAACATGCTGTCGGCATCGAACAATACCAGCCGGGCTACTTCCGGACATGAAAGCGTCATCGAATAACGAGTTGTATCCGCGTAGTGCTTTTTACAACGTGGATAAGTAGAACAGGTAACTGAAAGCGCGTTGCCTCCCAGCTCGCGATGAACCAGGCAGAGTTTATTTTCGTCGAGAAACGGACACTGCCCCTGCGCGTCCAGCTTAATTCTCGAATATCTTTGTTTACCTTTTCGCACCAGCATCAAATTCTCTTTCGCCAGCCTGGAAATTTCCGGATGGTGTGCGTTGAGGTAATCATGATGAGTTTTCTTGTCGATATCTATTTGCCATCCCTGACAACAGGAAATCAGGCAGTCAGGTCCGACACAGGAAAACTTCTTCACAAACTCGGGTTTGATCACTTTATGGATTTGCATAACATTCTTCGCGTTTAAAAAGCGAACAGTAACATGCTGTCAGAAAAAAATGATAACGCCATAACATGACGGTTTAATAAGCATTTCACGCGTTTCATAAAGATAAAAATAATGCTCGACCTCATCAAATTACCCACGCTATTTGTCAGCGACGCTAATGCAAAAATATTTCGTTGCGACGTGATAAGAGATTTCAATGCTTTTGAATAACGACCGACGCAAACTATGAAGGATACTTATGAGAAAAATATTTATGATTCCGACGAGGATAATATAAAAGCCTCACGGTCGATTTTATTTTCAGACTGGTTCTGGCTGGCGATAATAATGTCAGACGTATCAATGGCCTGCCTGTTATTGCTCAAGATGCGTAACTATTGCTGAAAGGCAACATAAATATGCCTTATATGAACAGGGCCATCCTTGCCATTTTTGCTATCATGCCTGCATACATAAATGACAAAACCGTATGCAGAGGGGAAAAATGGGTTCCACCAGAAAGGGGATGCTGAACGTTCTAATTGCCGCCGTATTGTGGGGAAGTTCAGGTGTCTGCGCACAATACATCATGGAGCAAAGCCAGATGTCATCGCAGTTTCTGACTATGACGCGACTGATATTTGCCGGTTTTATTCTGCTAACGCTCTCCTTTGTCCACGGCGATAAAGTCTTCTCAATCATTAAAAATCATAAAGATGCCATCAGCCTGCTGATTTTTTCCGTTGTTGGCGCACTGACCGTTCAGCTTACTTTCTTACTGACAATTGAAAAATCCAATGCTGCTACAGCAACGGTGCTGCAATTTTTATCACCAACGATTATCGTGGCATGGTTCTCACTGGTACGTAAATCACGCCCCGGAATCCTGGTTTTTTGCGCCATTCTGACGTCGCTGATTGGTACGTTTTTATTGGTGACGCACGGTAATCCGACGTCATTATCGATCTCTCCTGCTGCGTTATTCTGGGGTATCGCCTCGGCATTTGCTGCCGCATTCTATACAACATACCCCTCAACGCTCATTGCCCGTTACGGCACGCTGCCCGTGGTCGGCTGGAGTATGCTCATTGGTGGTCTAATCCTGCTGCCCTTTTATGCCGGTCAAGGAACAAATTTTGTGGTTAATGGCAGTCTGATTCTGGCGTTTTTCTATCTGGTGGTAATTGGAACTTCGCTAACCTTTAGTCTGTATCTGAAAGGCGCACAGTTAATTGGCGGGCCAAAAGCCAGCATTTTGAGCTGTGCAGAACCATTAAGTAGCGCGCTGCTCTCTTTGCTGTTGCTGGGGATCACTTTCACATTACCTGATTGGCTGGGAACGCTGCTGATTCTGTCATCGGTGATTTTGATTTCAATGGATTCCCGCCGCCGCGCCAGAAAAATGTGATCGTCTGGCGCGGCGCGGTTGATAATTACCAGCCCGGCACCGCGCCACCGTTAAAGATAGTTTCTGCCGCTTTAGCAACTTCTGGTGATTGATAAGATTGCAAAAATTCCTTCACGTTTTCTGCATCCTTGTTATCTTCCCGCGCCACCAGAATGTTCACATACGGCGAATTTTTATCTTCAATAAATACGCTGTCATGCACCGGGGAAAGCCCGGTTTGCTGAATATAAGTCGTGCTGATAATCGCCACATCCACTTTCGGGTCGTCCAGTACACGCGGCAACTGTGCCCCCTCCAGTTCCATTATCTGCAAATGACGCGGGTTATCGGTAATATCCAATGCCGTTGGCAGTAAACCTTTCCCTTCTTTCAACGTAATCAGTTTCTCTTTTTGCAAAAGTAACAGCGCCCGCCCAAGGTTGGTCGGATCATTCGGAATCGCCACTGTCGCCCCATCTTTTAGCTGATCGACCGTTTTAATTTTTTTCGAATATCCCGCCATGGGGAATACAAAGGTATTTCCCACCGCCACCAGTTTATAACCGTGCGCCTGATTATCCTGTTCAAGGAAAGGACGATGCTGGAATACATTGGCATCCAGTTCACCATGATTTGTTGCATCGTTCGGCAGCAATGAACCGCTAAATCCAATCAGTTCAACCTCAAGGCCATACTTCTCTTTAGCCACTTTTTTTGCGACTTCCGCCACATCTTGTTCGGCACCGTTTATGACGCCAACTTTAATGTGTTTGGTATCGCTGCTTTGCTGGTCGCAGCCTGCCAGTAGTATTCCTGCCAGTAATAACGCAGCTCCTGTTCGTAGATGATGTGTTGTCAGTTTCATTTTTTATCCTTTTATTAATGATGACCTGACTATAGCGGTAAGGTCGCTGCGGTTAAAAAACGAAATGCTATCGATAAGAAGAAAAAGGAATAAAAGAGGAATATAAGGTCTGGCACTTCTTACTGAATACTAAAACGCGTTTCGTACAGCATGATTAGAGCGATGAAAACAAACTACACTTATGCTTCATTCGATGCCATTTGTAAAAAGGTAGAACTCATGAAACCAACGACGCTGCTTCTTATTTTCGCTGTTTTCGCGATGCCGGGTATGGTGTATGCCGAGTCGCCTTTTAGCTCGTTACAATCGGCGAAAGAGAAAAATACGGTATTACAGGATTTGCGAAAAATTTGTACCCCGCAGGCATCGTTATCAGATGAAGCGTGGGAAAAGTTAATGTTGTCTGATGAAAGCAATAAACAACACATACGCGAAGCCATCGTGGCGATGGAGCGTAATAATCAGAGTAACTACTGGGAAGCGTTGGGCAGGGTAGAATGCCCGGATATGTAAGAGCGGCAACAGCCACTGACCAACACTTCTTTAACCTGATATCAGGATTTCTTCATTTTCACTTTTGCAGTAACCAACAGCGCGGTAAGCAACATCAACGTGCCGGACAATATTAACGGCGAAGTCAGACCAATGTTATCCAGTGCATAACCGCCAATTGCCGCGCCGCAGGTATTGGCAAGCTGAATAACAGCCACCTGAATAGATCCCGCCTTTTCTGCCTGATCGGCTAATGAGCGGGTGATCCACGTTGACCAGCCCACGGGAATTAAAGCAAAGGTCAGCCCCCAGATAATCGCCACACCGGTAGCAATAATTTTATCGCTTCCCCACAACGTCAGTACCAGTGCACTAAGAGCAAGCACTAACGGTGCTCCCGCTAAGGCCAGTTTTACTGAACGTTTAAGAATGATCGACGAAAGCGACGTACCGACAAAACTGGCGATACCAAAACTCAACAGCACCAGCGTTAAGCCATCTACGCCGAATCCCGCCAGATTCATATATACCGGTCGAATATAGGTGAAGAAAGCGAATTGCCCCGCAAAGGACATAAAGATAGCGATCATCCCTGCCATCACACCCGGACGTTGTAATAAGCGGAAAGTATTTTGTTTCTGATGCGAGGGTTCGCCTGGCAGTGAAGGCAATGATTTGATAATCCAGAAAATACACAGCACGCCCATCACCGCCGCCGCATTAAAGACATTGCGCCAACCGATAAGCTCGCCTAAAAAACTGCCCAACGGCGCGGCAATCACCAGCGCAATAGAAACCGCGCCGAAAATCACTGACAGCGCCTTCGGCACCGTACGAGGCGGCACCAGACGCATGGTCAGTGACGCTGACATCGCCCAGAATCCGCCCAGCGCCAGCCCCAGACAGGCTCGACCGATTAATAACATTCTGAACGAGCTGGCAAAGGAAACCAGTAAGCAAGAGAGCGTCAGCAAAACGGCGAACAAAATAACAACGTAGCGGCGGTCGGTGGCCTGAATTGTCTGGGTAATAAACAAACTGGCAAACATCGCCACAAAGGCGGTCACGGTCACCGATTGCCCGGCAAGCCCTTCCGAAATACCTAAATCCTGCGCCATCGGCGTCAGCAAACTGACAGGTAAAAACTCAACGATAATCAGGCAGGCGACGCAAAACGCCACCGAGAAAACGGCTGACCAGTTCGGTCGGGTGATGGCATCCGCGCCACAGTTTTCTTCGATATGTTCACTCATGGTGTTACCCGTGGCATGTTTCAGGGGAAAAGCCGGTCAGTCTAGCATTGAAATGTGTGACGCATTTAACGTTTTTGCAACCTTTACGGTGTCGTGGGAAAAATTCGAGGCTGCTCGAGGAAATAAAAATCATATGGCAAGGTGATATGCATTTACGCGATTTAGTTGGGAACAAGGGATAAAGTATCGCACTTAGTGATACACTTTAATAACCGTACCTCAACGATATGCGTGTGTTTAAAACTAAATGGTTTGCAAGGGAAGCGAAGTCTCATGCAATAACAGATGAAGAGTTGTGCCAGGCCATTTTAGAAACAGATCAGGGTAAAGCTGATGCGCTTGGTGGTGGCGTTTTTAAAAAGCGCCTTCACCAAAATCGTGAGCGTGCAATTATTCTGGCGAAAGGGGGTAGCAATTGGTTTTACACGTTTTTATATGCAAAACAGGATATGTCGAACATCAATAGTCAGGAACTGTCTGGATTTCGTGAACTCGCAAAGCATTATGCCTTACTGACGAAAGCCCAACTGACGGTCATGATTAACAGTAAAGAACTGACAGAGATTTGCTATGACTGCAAAAACTAAATTCAAAAGTCCTGCATTTGAGGCCATTCACAGCGCGGCTGCTGGATTGTCCAGCGTTGATGCCATTTCTGCCGAAACAATGCGTACTTTTGACAAAACCTGCCTGACCAGCGTGCCAGACTTACAACCTGTTGAGATAAAAGCACTGCGGGAAAAATTAAAAGTGAGTCAACCCGTCTTCGCTCATTATCTCAATACTAGCGTTTCAACTGTACAAAAATGGGAAAGCGGCGCTAAGCGCCCCAGCGGTATGTCATTAAAACTGCTTAGTATTGTGCAAAAACACGGGTTAGAGGTGCTGCTGTAAATAGAACGTAGGAATGCGTCCGCCTACTGTCAGATCCCATAGCGGATACGGCGTGAACGCCTTATTTGCCCTACAGGTTAGACGTGGGTATGTAGGCATGATAAGACGCGCCAGCGTCGCATCAGGCAAAGCGGTTTTAATGCAGCCAGTAAACGCCTTCAGTAGGCTGAAAAAACGCGTTGTAGCGCATCTGGAAAGCGTTAATCTCCTGCATTTCAGGTTCTGTTTCGCGCAGAAAACCCAGCGCCAGCCTGACCTGAGCGTCGGTAATCGGCGCGGCAAGGCGAGCTTTTTGTAATATCCGATGCCACTGTTGCAGGTTCTGTTCGCTACCATCGACAATGACAATTTGCCAGATGAGCAACACCTGCGCAGCATTTTGCAGGTGCGACTCATCCGGGCGATGCAGATAACGTAAAAATTCGTCACCCGCTGACTTTCCCATCTGATCGACCATCGATTCGACGGGTACGACATCAATATTCAGCCGATCGCTGAGACGGCGAATCGCCTTTCTGGCTCCGGATGTCAGCACCCGAAAACCAACCACAAACACCACCGCCAGTGTGGCAAGCATAATCCAGATCATGAGTTCTCCTGCGTAACCGGCCCTCATGATATCTGGAAACACTTATCAGATACTAATCCACCAGGATGATTTTCAGCGCAAACAGCGCCGCTACAACCACCACACACAGGTTCAGATCGCGCCATCGTCCGGTACAAACTTTCATAATGCAGTACGACATAAAGCCCAGCGCGATACCTTCGGTGATCGAGAAAGTAAAGGGCATCATCACCGTAGTAATAAATGCGGGCACCGATTCGGTAAAATCATCCCAGTTAACGCGCGCCAGACTTGAGGTCATTAACACGCCCACGAAGATGAGCGCCCCGGCAGTCGCATAGGGTGGAACCATTGCCACCAGCGGTGAGAAAAACATAACCAACAGGAACATAACGCCGACCACAACCGCAGTCAGCCCCGTGCGGCCACCGACCGCCACACCAGAAGTACTTTCAATATAGGCGGTAACAGACGAGGTGCCGATAAACGCACCCGCCACCGAACTGACGCTATCGACATACAGCGCCTTATTCATATTAGGGAATTTACCATTACTATCTATTAAGCCAGCTTTATCAGTTACCCCAATTAATGTTCCTGATGAATCAAATAGGTTGATCAGCATAAAGGAGAAAATGATACCGGCAAGTTCAAGCGACAACGCGCCGCTCAAATCGACTTCACCAATGACACCGCTAATATCGGGTGGAATGGAATAGATGCCGCTAAAATGAACATCACCGAAAAATAATCCACAGCAGGAAGTAACAACAATAGAAACCAACACCGCCGCATGAAAATTACGTGATGACAACACGGTTATAATAAAAAAACCTAAAATACCTAACAACACGCCGTGAGAACTTAAATCGCCAATCATAACCAGCGTATCTTTATTGGCGACAATAACACCGGTATTTTTTAATCCCATCAAGGCAATAAATAACCCGATACCACTGGTGATACCAATACGTAAACTTAATGGAATGTTGGAAATCATCCAGTAACGGATACGAAAGAGCGTGAGCAAAAACAGTCCGATTGCGCCCCAGAATATGGCTCCCATCCCGGTCTGCCAGGAGATCCCCATCGCCCCCACGACCACGAACGCGAAGAAGGCGTTCAGCCCCATTGCCGGTGCCAGCGCCACGGGTAAGTTAGCAAATATCCCCATCGCAATACTGCCAATACCGGCAATTAAACAGGTGGTGACAAATACCACTTTCGGGTCCATTTGTGCCGCGCCAAGGATTTGCGGGTTAACAAAAACGATGTACACCATGGTTAAAAAAGTGGTCATCCCCGCAATCAATTCTGTGCGGACGGTGGTTCCATGTTGAGGAAGTTTAAATAATCGCGAAAGCGTCCCTGATTCATTACTCACGTAATCGGTATTGTCATTATTCATTTTTTTGTCCATTGAAGGAAATTTAAATCCTTGCTTTTGTAAAACAAATGACAACACTGGTTCAGTGATAATTATCACATTTCAATTGCACATTAATGGATATTCTTTAATAATCTCGCGACGTTTCTTTATGATAAATAATAATCAATTTGATAAAATCAAAATGAGAAAAACATGAATAATTCTATTAGCCATAAATTTCATTACATTAGTCGGAGCGAATACCAGGAATTGTTAGCCGTATCCCGTGGCGAAGCCGTTGCCGATTATATTATTGATAATGTCTCTATTTTGGATCTGATCAATGGCGGAGAAATTTCCGGCCCGATTGTGATTAAAGGGCGTTACATTGCTGGTGTTGGCGCAGAATACGTCAACGCTCCGGCTTTGCACCGAATTGATGCTAACGGCGCAACGGCAGTACCAGGATTTATTGATGCTCACCTGCATATTGAATCCAGCATGATGACGCCAGTCACCTTTGAAACCGCCACCCTGCCACGCGGCCTGACAACTGTTATTTGCGATCCCCATGAAATCGTCAATGTCATGGGCGAATCCGGATTCGCCTGGTTTGCTCGCTGCGCAGAACAGGCAAAGCAGAATCAGTATTTGCAAGTCAGCTCTTGCGTACCCGCACTGGAAGGCTGCGATGTAAACGGCGCCAGTTTTACTCTCGAACAGATGCTCACCTGGCGAGATCACCCGCAGGTTACCGGCCTCGCGGAAATGATGGACTACCCTGGCGTAATTAGCGGGCAGGATGCGCTGCTCGATAAACTGGACGCGTTTCGCCATCTGACGCTGGACGGTCACTGCCCCGGTTTAGGCGGTAAAGAACTTAACGCCTATATTGCTGCCGGTATTGAAAACTGCCATGAGAGCTATTTGCTGGAAGAAGGCCGTCGGAAATTACAACTCGGCATGTCGTTGATGATCCGCGAAGGATCCGCTGCCCGCAACCTCAACGCGCTGGCTCCGTTAATCAACGAATTTAATAGCCCGCAATGTATGCTCTGTACCGATGACCGTAACCCGTGGGAAATCGCCCATGAAGGGCATATCGATGCCTTAATTCGCCGCCTGATCGAACAGCACAATGTGCCGCTGCATGTGGCATATCGCGTCGCCAGTTGGTCAACAGCGCGCCATTTTGGTCTTAATCATCTCGGTTTACTGGCGCCCGGCAAGCAGGCCGATATCGTCCTGTTAAGTGATGCGCGTAAGGTCACGGTGCAGCAGGTACTGGTGAAAGGCGAACCGATTGACGCGCAAACCTTGCAAGCACAAGAGTCGGCGAGACTGGCGCAATCCGCCCCACCGTATGGCAATACTATTGCTCGCCAGCCGGTTTCCGCCAGCGACTTTGCCCTACAATTTACGCCCGGAAAACGCTATCGGGTCATTGACGTTATCCATAATGAGCTGATTACGCACTCCCGCTCCAGCGTCTATAGCGAAAATGGTTTTGATCGCGATGATGTGTGCTTTATTGCCGTGCTTGAGCGTTACGGGCAACGACTGGCTCCGGCCTGTGGTTTGCTTGGGGGCTTTGGTCTGAATGAAGGTGCACTGGCTGCGACGGTTAGCCATGACAGCCATAACATTGTGGTGATCGGTCGTAGTACGGAAGAGATGGCGCTGGCGGTAAATCAGGTGATTCAGGATGGCGGCGGGCTGTGTGTGGTGCGTGACGGTCAGGTGCAGAGCCATCTACCGTTGCCCATTGCCGGCCTGATGAGCACCGACACGGCGCAGTCGCTGGCGGAGCAAATTGACGCCCTGAAAGTTGCCGCCCGCAAATGTGGTTCGTTACCGGATGAACCGTTTATTCAGATGGCGTTTCTTTCCCTGCCAGTGATCCCCGCGTTGAAACTGACCAGCCAGGGGTTGTTTGATGGCGAGAAGTTTGCCTTCACTACGCTGGAAATTGCGGAATAAAAAAATGCCCGGCGTCATGCCGGGCAAAAGTCACCAGTTACGTTTATGCCACTGTCAACTGCTGAATTTTTTTCTCGCGGCGGATTTTGCGTTCTTCCATCACCGCGACTATCGCCATCAGACAGATACAGCCAATTGCGGCGATATCCAGCGCGGCGAAGGTTCCAGCCCAGCCGGTGAGGCCGAATACCGGAGTACCATCGGCAATCATCCCCAGACCTAACTTGGCAAAGCTGTCACCAATCAGATAGGCGAAGGTGCCTTTAATCCCGTCGGCAGCGCCGATCGCTTTTTTCGGTACAAAGCCAACAGCCGCCACGCCAATCAACAGTTGCGGACCAAATACCAGGAAACCTAATGCAAAGAGAGAAGCCAGGTAGATATATTGATTGCTGGCGTGCTGATACACACCGAGTGTCGCAATAATCAGCGCCAGCGCGATGCAGGCTACCAGGCCACGGCGACCGTTCGCCAGGTCAGAGAGCCAGCCCCACAGCAGCGTACCGACCAGTGCGCCTGCTTCAAACAGCGTAAAGCCCTGAATCGCCACCGCTTTAGAGAGTTTCAGTTCCTGGAACGCGTACACGGTTGACCACTGGTCGATACCAATACGCACCACGTACAGGAAGATGTTGGCGAAGCACAGCAGCCAGATCACTTTGTTTTTCAGCACATACTCAACAAAGATCTGCCACTTGGTCATATCCGTAGATTCCGTCTCTTTGTCCTCTTCGCTGATCTCTTCACCAAACAGTTCTTCGGCTTTACCGAGGCCATACGCTTCAGGGGAGTCACTGCCGTAACGCAGGCCGATAAAACCGACAATCAGCGCGATAATCGACGGGAAAATAAACATGCCGATCACATGACCGTCGAACAGATAATTTGCGCCGAACAGCGCCACACCCGCCGCGCCCGCACCGCCGAGGTTGTGGGAAATGTTCCAGAAACCGAGAAACGTCCCGCGCTTACGACGCGGCGTCCATTTGGTGATGGTGGAATAACTGCATGAGCCGCCAGTACTCTGGAAAAAGCCGCTTAAGGCGTAAAACGCAATCATCAGGAACAGGCTAACCGATCCGCTGCCCATACTGGCACTGAAGCCCAGCATACAAATGGCAGAGAGGATCAGCATGAAAGGCAGGAACTGTTTGGTGTTTTTGCCGTCGGCGTAGTAGGAGACCAGCGTTTTACCCACGCCATAAGTGATGGAGAAGCCCAGGCCGATCATCCCCAACTGCGTCATGCTCAACCCGTAAGTGGAGATCATGTCGTTCTGCGCAATGTTAAAGTTCTTGCGAATCAGATACATCGTCAGGTAGCCAATAAAGACCACCAGGTAGGATTGCATGAACGGTTTGAACCACATTTTGCGCCGCACTTCGAGCGGAAGATCCAGAGTCGGCTTGCGAACCTGGTTGAGGAAAGCCAGCATGGGTTACTCCTGATTTCCCATCATTCTTCAAGCCGCAGGTGCTTTAGCTGCATGTATTCCTGCAACTTGAATTAATTGGGGAAAGAATTAATGAATGATGGCATTGTAAAAATCAGCAGCCAATCAGGCCTGAGATAGTGTCCAGGCAAAACCTGGAAAATTTCTTAGTTTTGCCGGATATGAGGTAAAAAGGTGAGATGTATCACGCTTCGCGCGGTGCCTGAGCATTCAAAAAGGGCAGTAATAGCAAGGCCGAGATCCCGGCGGCAATGGAGATAACCACAAAAAAACCGCTCCAGTGCCAGGTATCGAGCACTTTCGCCAGCGGCCAACCAGCAAGCGACGCCCCCAGGTAAGCAAACAAGCCGACAAACCCCGTCGCCGCCCCTGCCGCTTCTTTGTGGGAACACTCTGCTGCCGCCATACCGATTAACATCTGTGGGCCAAAAACAAAAAAACCAATGGTGAAGAAGCAAGTCGCCTGCATCACGTAGCTGGCAAACGGCATTAGCCACAGCGAGCCGACTGATAGCAAAATCCCGGCGGCGAAAATCAAATTCATCGGCCCACGGTTGCCGTTAAACAGTTTGTCAGAACCCCAACCGGCAACCAGCGCACCGATAAATCCGCCCAGTTCAAACATCGTCACCGCCGTATTCGCCGTGACCAGATCGACGCCCAGCGTCTCGGACATGTACAAGTTGCCCCAGTCGTTGATCGCTGCGCGAACCACGTAGACCAGCACGTAGCAGAACGAAAGCAACCAGATATACGGATTCAGCAACACATATTTGGTGAGGATCTCTTTACGCGTCAGCCCTGCGCCTTCCTGCTGCTGGGCGACCTCCAGCGCGTCGTGTCGCCATTCGCCGACCGCCGGTAAACCTAATGCCTGCGGGCGATCGCGCAGTCGCCAGCAAAGAAAAATCCCCACGACTATCGCCATACAACCGGCAACCATCATCCCGATACGCCAGCTGTAATGCAGCGCAACTGCCGCCATCACAATAGGGATCAACGCGCCGCCAACGTTATGCGCCGTGTTCCATAACGCCCACCAACCGCCGCGCTCGGTACGTGAATACCAGGCGGTTAACAGCCGCGCACAAACCGGCGAACCCCAGCCCTGGAAAAAAGCGTTCAACACCCAGAGCACGGCAAACGCCCATAGCGAAGTGGAAAATCCAAACAGAATGTTGATGATGCCAGTCGCAATAAGCCCCATCCCCATAAAATAACGCGCATTTGAGCGGTCGCTGACAATGCCGGAAACAAACTTCGACAAGCCGTAGGTGATGTAAAACAGGGTTGCTAACAGGCCGATATCGCTACGACTTAGCACACCGGTGGCAAGGATTTCTGGCATAGCGGCGTTAAAACTCTTACGCGTGAAATAAAACAGCGCATAGCCCAACCAGATTGTCAGCAAAATATGCCGACGCCAGTAACGATAGCGGGCATCAATTTCACGTTTATCGCTTATCAGCGGCGCGTCGGCAGGTGCTTTCAGGAACTGCAACATCATCAAGCCTTACACATAACGTTGGGGTAGAGAGACACTGACGCGCGTGCCGTGCAGACAGGATATGGTCAAGGTGCCGCCCAACGCCGTTACGCGCTCACGCATTCCGGTGAGACCAAAACCGTGCTGCCCTGAATCTGGCGGCAAACCGCTACCATCGTCGTCAATCACCAGCATTAATCGCTCATCCTGCTGCCAGCCTTGCAGCGTGACCGCACTGGCATCGGCATGTTTCACAATGTTGTTCAGCCCTTCCTGGCAGACACGAAACAGCGTCACACGCTGGTTTTCACTTAATGCTGATTCATCTATCCGCCATTCAAGATGACTGACAATGCCGCGACCTTCCAGCTCCATTTCTCGCATCAATGAACGGATAGCCTGCTCCAGAGTGAGATCATCCAACTGGCGCGGACGTAACCGTCCTAATAAGCGGCGCACCGCGTCGTAAACGCCCAGCGACAGTTGTTCGATGAGCTGCCCGCTCTGCTTCACGCTGGCGTTATCTGCCGCCAGCCGCTGAACAATACCCGCCTGAGTACGAATGGCGGTGATGGTCTGACCGATATCGTCGTGCAGTTCACGCGCCACATCGCGGCGCACGCTCTCTTCGGTTTCCAGCAACCGTTCAGCGAGATGCTGATTGCGCGCCAGCTCCTTTTGCAGCGACTGGTTAAGTTCACGCAACCGCTGGATGCCTGCGCCCAGTAACAGCCCTGTCAGACTTTGCACCAAAAGCGAGAGCAATAAATCTACCGGATGATCGCGCCATGTCTGGCTGGCAATCAGCGCAATGGCGTTCATCAACGTCGCAATCAGCGCCCCTTGCCAACCATAGTGCCAGGCCAGAGCGATAATCGGCAGCGCCAGGCAGAATGGCGTAAAACGCGACAGTTCGTTCGGCAGTCCCAATTGCAGCCAGAGGCTGATAACAAACAGCAGCAAGTACCAAATCAGATGCCGCCCGCGCCAGTTTATCGGCTGAGAAACCAGCGACGGCCCTAGCGGCAGCCAGGTGTTATTAGCCAGGTAGTGCCAGAACACAAGGCAAACAGGAGCCAGCGTCAGACCACCTGTTAAGGTTAATAACAGCGCGTTCCACGATTCGTTACCATACCCGTGCCAAAGCCAGGGCAGCGACTGTAACAACGCTGCCGCCGTTAACGCAGCCCCCTGTAACAACAATGTGCGCCAGTCGCGCTGATGGCGAAAGCGGGAAATCAACGCCACGGGCAGTAACGTCAATAAACTACCGATCATCAATAACGGAAAATGCGTTAACCCGACAGCCTGCGTCAGCCAGTAAATCAGCAGCCATTCCGCGCCCAGCAACACGGACCAGTATCCGCGCGGGCATTGCAACATCAGCCCCAGTCGCAGACCAAACGGAAACAGCAATACCGCCAGATCCGGTCGTTCAACCAGATGCAGGCTAATACTCCACAGGCAAAACCATGCGGCAGAGAAGATAAAAAAGCAGGAAATTACAGTATTTAAGCGGGAGAAAAATGTCTTCATCACCAGCCATCAAACATGCGGCGAGCCAGTTCAACATCGTTACTGACGCCCAGTTTGTCCATCAGATTAGCGCGATGTACGTGCACAGTTTTCGGCGACAAGCCCAGTTCGGCGGCAATCTCTTTCACCGCCATCCCTTGCGCCAGCTTTTCCGCTACCTGACGTTCGCGTTTGGTCAGCGGATCCTGACGACCGGATGCCAGTTTAATGGCGATATCTGGCGTCAGATAACAGCCGCCTGTGGCAACGGTATGCACCGCAGCGATCAGTTCGTCCGGGCTACAGCGTTTGGAGAGAAAGCCGCGTGCCCCCGCATTGAGCGCCTGTTCAACCAGCGCCGGACTGTCGTGAACGGAGAGCATAATTGTCGCCATGCCTTTCGGTAGTTGGCTTAGCAGCTCCAGACCGGAAATATCCGGCATAGAGATGTCGCAAATACACACCTGCACACCGCGCCCTGGCAACCCGGCCAGCGCCTCGCGCCCCGAACCAAACTCGGCAACTACCTGCAAATCAGGTTCCAGCCCCAGCAACTGCGCAAAGCCGGAGCGGACGATAAGGTGATCGTCTATAAGGGCAACGGTTATCATGGTCTTGTCCTGGCGGGTAAAAAAAAACGCGCTTACCTTAACGATAAGCGCGCCGCTGTTCAAGCCTTGAGCGGTTACTGAAAGAACACAGCAATCTTGTTAAACATGGTCGGGTCGGACTGATTACGCTGCACTTTTACCACATCTTCCAGTTTGTCTATCTGGCTTATCATCTGCTCCAGCCGCTGATCATCATTCACCAGTAGCCAGATATGGCTTTTGTCGCTGTCCTGAACAGGCAGACAGAGAATGCCCTCAACGTTAAAGGCGCGGCGGGCAAAAAGCCCACAAACGTGGGTCATTACACCAGGATGGTTGCGAACGGTGAGTTCCAGAATCACGTTGTCATGAGTTGTATTTTGCATGGTTTATTCCCCCACCATTTCAGTATTCGCCGCACCTGGCGGCACCATCGGGTAAACTTTTTCTTCCGCATCAATCCGTACATGGATCAGTGCCGGACCAGGGCGATTAATCATTTCCTGCAATGCGGCCTGCGGATCGGCTTCGTTATTCAAATCACACGTTTCGAGGCCGAATCCGGCGGCAATCTGCATAAAGTTGATTTTGCCCGGATAAGTGGCAGCAAAAACACCCTGCTTGTAGAACAGACTTTGTTGCTGATGCACCAGCCCCAGAGCTTCGTTGTTCATCAGAATGATTTTGACATCAAGCTGGTTTTCGCTGGCGGTGGCCATCTCCTGAATATTCATCATCAGACTGCCGTCACCGGAAAAACACAACACTTTGCGATCGGGGTTCGCCAGCGCCGCGCCAATCGCCGCAGGCAGGCCGAAGCCCATCGTACCCAGCCCACCGGAGGTCAGCCACTGACGTGGGCGATTGAGCGGATAGGCCTGCGCCGTCCACATCTGATGCTGACCAACATCAGTGGTAATAATCGCGTTGTCATCCACGCAGGCGGCAACGGCATTAATCAGGCCGTAATGTGTTAACGGATCGCACGCTTTTGGAATTGGACACGGGTATTCGCGCTGTAAATCAGCCACCAGTTGATGCCACTCTGCTCGCGGCTGGGCTTCCACCTGCGGGATCAGTTGCGCCAGCACGTCATCGACATCCGCCTGTATCGCCACATGCGGTTGCTTCACTTTACCCAGCTCTGCGCGGTCAATATCCACATGGATGATTTTGGCGTTCGGACAGAACTCCTCCGTTTTGCCAATCGCCCGGTCATCAAAACGTGCTCCGAGAACAATCAGCAGATCCGCCTCCTGCAAGATATAGTTGGTGCTGCGCACACCGTGCATCCCCAGCATACCCAGCGACAGTGGATGCGCTTTCGGCAACATGCCCAGCGCCATTAAGGTCATGGTGGTGGGCAACTGGGCTTTCTCTGCCAGTTCACGCACCCGTGCAGGCGCGTTAATGACACCGCCCCCCAGATAAAGCACCGGGCGTTTGGCGGCGTTAATCATTGCCGCAGCGTCACGAACGCTTTCTTCGCTAAAGGTGGGGGCGGCGGCTTTTTCTGCCATAACAGGTTGTTCTTCAATCTCAAAAACCGCTGTTTGCACATCCTTAGGAATGTCTATCCACACCGGGCCAGGACGGCCTGATTGCGCAATGCGGAAGGCATCGCTCATGACCTGCGGGAGTTCTTCGATATGTCTGACCAGATAGTTATGTTTGGTGATGGGGATAGAGATGCCGTAGGTATCGACTTCCTGGAAAGCGTCGGTGCCAATCATTGAGGCAGGAACCTGACCGGTGATGCAAATCAGCGGGATAGAGTCCAGCCGCGCATCGGCAATGGCAGTCACCAAATTAGTCGCACCCGGCCCACTACAGGCCATGCAAACTGCGGGTTTGCCGTCGGTACGCGCCATCCCCTGGGCGATAAATCCCGCGCCTTGTTCGTGACGAGCCAGAATATGGCGGATTTGCGTGCTTTGGCTTAAGGCGTCATAGACAGGGAGAATCGAGCCGCCAGGTATCCCCGTCACAATCTTAATGCCCTGCTGTTCCAGAAAATGAACGATAAATTCTGCGCCAGTAAAACGCTTGCGTGTCGATATTATGCCCGAACTTGCCATACTCCAGTCCTTTTCTTCTGAGCCGACTTTCCGGGGGTGCTTAAACGAAAAACCCCGCCCGGTTTGCGCCGGCGGGGTTTTGGAATCGTGTGTTGTTCCAGTCCCTACGGCGCATTGCCGACGACCACCACCACACGCACGACGACCACTGCGGCGGATGGCGCAGTTGGTAGTAGTTTTGCGTTGAGCATGGAAATAGTCATTGGGGACCTTGTTGGTTTTGTGTTTAACAATATTTATACAAGCACAGGTTTACAGGGGAGACAATGGAAAATTTTTCATCAAAGGAAAATTGAGGGATTGATCACGTTTTGTACTGAATCGCAGGTAACAAAAAACCCCGCCGGAGCGAGGTTTCGTCAGCCGCTCGCGGCTGGTAACCGCAAAGCACACTGTATTATGTCAACACTGAAAGTATACGTGTTCCGCATAGAACACGCAATTTCGGCACGAATTTTGACTTTTTTAACGCATAGTCGAGTATCGATCACAGTTTGCAATTTGTCCAAAAATTACTGTTTATTTATACAGTGCACTTCTATAATATCACTGTACGCAATGTGTTATGCGGGGCCGCATCGTTACCCGGCGCACTAAGTCCTGGCTGAAACGGGTGGTGCCGTCAGCGCCTTAACCCCGCGTGAGCACACTGTGTTATGTCAACAGCACAACGTTTCTCCTTGAGAGACCGCGTGCACAACAGCTGGCAACAGGCAGCGGAAAGGTACGTCGGCTGGTAGTGCTCCTGAACCACAGGAGACGCGTATGAGCCTGGTGGATATCGCCATTCTTATCCTCAAACTCATTGTTGCAGCACTGCAACTGCTTGATGCTGTTCTGAAATATCTTAAGTAATTCAGATTCAAGCCGCACTAAAGGGGAGCGGGAAACCGCTCCCCTTTTATATTCTGCTTGCAAATGGGTGTCGGATGCGATGCTGGCGGATGTGGCGTTAAGGTTTTATCCCTATTCCGGCAACATTTATTGCCGCTTTTGTTTATATATTCTGCCGTTTTTCTTATTACTATTCCTCATATATATCTGGCTAACATTTATCAATGTGATAGATTTCTCTCCCGCATTTATTCGAATGCGTAGTAACTTATTCTAAATATATTTTTATAAGCGTCTGTGATAATGAAAAGGCATAGAAACGTCAATTTATTATTGATGTTGGTATTACTCGTGGCCGTCGGTCAGATGGCGCAAACTATTTATATTCCTGCTATTGCCGATATGGCGCGCGATCTCAACGTCCGTGAAGGGGCGGTGCAGAGCGTAATGGGCGCTTATCTGCTGACCTACGGTGTCTCACAACTATTTTATGGCCCAATTTCCGACAGGGTAGGTCGCCGCCCGGTGATCCTCATCGGAATGTCCATTTTTATGTTAGCAACGCTGGTTGCGGTCACCACCTCCAGCCTGACGGTATTGATTACTGCCAGCGCAATGCAAGGGATGGGAACCGGTGTCGGTGGTGTGATGGCGCGTACATTGCCGCGTGATTTGTATGAACGGACACAGCTACGCCACGCTAATAGCATGTTAAATATGGGTATTCTCGTCAGCCCTTTGCTCGCACCACTCATTGGCGGTCTACTGGATACCATGTGGAACTGGCGAGCCTGTTACCTGTTTTTACTGGTGCTTTGTGCTGGTGTGACCTTCAGTATGGCACGCTGGATGCCAGAAACGCGCCCTGTCGATGCACCGCGTACGCGTCTGCTCACCAGCTATAAAACGCTCTTTGGAAATGGCGGTTTTAACTGCTATTTACTGATGCTGATTGGCGGTCTGGCAGGGATTGCCGCTTTCGAAGCCTGTTCTGGGGTGCTGATGGGCGCAGTATTAGGGCTGAGCAGTATGACGGTCAGTATTTTGTTTATTCTGCCAATTCCGGCGGCATTTTTCGGTGCATGGTTTGCCGGACGCCCGAATAAACGGTTCTCTTCGTTAATGTGGCAGTCCGTTATCTGTTGCCTGCTGGCAGGACTGATGATGTGGATCCCCAGCTGGTTTGGCGTAATGAGTGTCTGGACACTGCTCGTTCCCGCAGCATTGTTCTTTTTCGGTGCCGGGATGCTGTTTCCGCTGGCAACTAGCGGCGCGATGGAGCCTTTCCCCTTCCTGGCGGGCACGGCTGGCGCACTGGTCGGCGGTCTGCAAAACATTGGTTCCGGCGTGCTGGCGTCGCTCTCCGCGATGCTGCCGCAAACCGGCCAGGGAAGCCTGGGGCTATTGATGACCTTAATGGGAATGTTAATTGTGCTGTGCTGGCTGCCGCTGGCGACGCGGATGTCGCAGCAGGGACAGCCCGTTTAACTTACGTCACCACAGCATCGTCATCAGCTCCACAGGAGAACGATGCTGCTTTATCAAGTCGCGCATTACCCGCATGTGTGGCGCGGAGTGGGAATAAAAAGCCTGATAGCCAGCACAAAGCACCTTATCCGGCTGACCATCCCCGGCATGAGGGCAAAGGAGATACCAGTCACACTCCTGACACCCCCTCTGTGGTTGTTGGCTTTCGTTCCCGCACCATTTTTGCAGCGTGACATCAAAAAGCTCGATTGATATACGACTGATATCTGTCCGCACCCAACACTCGAACAGGGCGATTAAAAATTGTCCCCATAACTCGGTTGTCACCGACGCTGCCGTCAGCTCGCCTCGGTCATTAAATTCTATATGGGGAATGAGTTGCACGGCGCGGATGCCCCTCTGTTTTAAATTCTTATAAAAATCACCTGGTTGTAATGTATCTTTATACTCTACAACCAGTTTATGCCTGTCCTCTTTAGCATCTATAACCTGACTTCCTGTCATGTGATTCTCTCAATTAATACGATAAGTTGGTGTATATGCGTAACAGCAAACAGTATTGCGAGAGATAACACCGCGAGGGAGATCATAAATTTGTCACGGATTACGCAAATTTGGGAAAAATCGCTATTAGCCACATCCATTAAATTACGATTTCGTGTATAGCGCCAGAGGATTCGTGCCACAAGGGCGAGGATGCCAATAGAAATCCAGAACAATATGCCTGACTGGTGCCAGTTATGTTTGATTGCCAGCGCCATCAACGCACCGTAGCCCAGCATGGTACGAAACCATGCCAGCGATGTGCGTTCCGGCTGAAGGCCTGGGTCGGCAATCCGTCTGGCTTTGCGGCTATCCGGCATACAACACCAGTCCCATAACGACCACCGCCACGATCATCAATATTAAGCTGATGATTAATAAGCTGTTTGTGTAGGGTAAATCTTCTTTCAGACGCATCGCTTTTTCATTGCGTAACCAGCGCAGGTAGCCATACATTGCCAGTCCGCCAGAAAATAAGCATAGCAATAACGCCAGCAGCTCGCGAATGACGGGCGTGGCGAAGTCTGGCGCAAGTTGATCCAGCCCCACACCTGCTGCCAGAAACCCTAATGCAGTACGGATCCACGCCAGAAATGTACGTTCATTAGCCAACGAAAAGCGGTAATCAGGCGCTTCTCCGAGGCGGGAAATTTTCATTGTTGCTCCTTTGCAATTTCACAATAGCGATGTTTTATCCGTCTCTTTTTAGGAATTTCGGTTGATGTTTTCTTGATATGCTTTGCCATCCGCTACAAGGAGGTCAGATGGGTATCATAGCGCAAAATAAAATCAGTTCATTGGGCATGCTGTTCGGTGCCATCGCCTTAATGATGGGGATTATCCACTTTTCATTCGGCCCTTTTTCCGCGCCACCGCCAACGCTTGAAAGCATCGTGGCGGACAAAACGGCTGAAATTAAAAGAGGTCTTCTCGCCGGAATAAAAGGCGAAAAAATTACCACCGTGGAAAAAAAAGAAACGCCTGATGTCGATAAAATCCTCGATCAAGGCGGTATCGCACTGGCCATTGCTGCGCTACTTTGCGCATTTGTTGGCGGTATGCGTAAGGAAAATCGCTGGAGCATTCGCGGCGCTCTGGTATTTGGCGGCGGGACGCTGGCTTTCCATACCTTGCTTTTTGGTATCGGCATCGTGTGCAGCCTTCTACTGATATTCCTGATTTTTTCTTTCCTGACTGGCAGTTCACTGGTTTAAGCAGCCTGAATATTGCCCGCCAGGTTTCCGCCAGCGGGCATCATCGTCAGAACTTCTGTTTTTTATCCTCGACTTTCACCCCTTGCGTCGGTAAACCGGTGTCATAGTCGCGTACCACTGGAGAATAACCATCCTGTGGGCGAGGGCGGAACGCCCCCATCCAGCGCGGTTGCGCATCTTTGCGCCACGGACGGAGGCTCCATTGGTAACTGCGGAACGGATCGCGAATTTTGTCCATGTAACCCAATAAGGCGTCATGCATTTTGCTGCGAACGTCGGCAAAACGAATATCATCGATCAGGTTATGCATTTCATTTGGGTCATTACGGCGATCGTAAAGTTCATCACTGGTGAAGAGGTTGAGCACCAGTTTATAGTCATCGGTCACCCAGCAACGGACCGGAATAAAGCCGCCAAAGCTGTCATGCTCAATCTCATAACGGTTAAATTCCACCATCACGCCACGTGGTTCTTTCGCTGTGAGGATATTTTCCCCTGGCAAAATGTCAGGTTTTTCAATATCCGCCAGCGCCATCATTGTCGGTAGTAAATCAATATGACTGACTGGCATATCAACCTGTCGCGACTCTCCTTGTGGCGAGCGGATAATCAGCGGGATGCGAGTAATGTCGTCATACATCGCCGCGCCTTTGCTAATGAGCTTATGTGCGCCCATCATTTCACCGTGATCGGAGGTATAAATGACCCACGTATTTTCACGTTGTTCTGGCGTTAAGGCATTGATGACTCGTCCGATTTGGTCATCAACAAAGTCATTGCAGGCAAAATAGAGCGGATGGTGATAAAGCCCGTCATCACCGACTGGCGATGGCATCGCCTGCGCCCATAAGCGGTGATGTTCCGGTTTGTTCGCCAGGTCATCCTGTGATTTCTCGCCAAGTTCGTAGTAAAAATCAGCGTATTTCTCTAAATACTCCACCGGACAGGTGAACGGGTGATGCGGCTCGTCATACGAAACCACCATCAGGAAGGGTTCCTCGGCGCGCGCGGGCTGTTGCAGAAAATCTACCGCCCGATTGCTGATGCGGTGCGCCCAGGTGAAGGTTTCGTCGATATGGTTCGCCTGTAAATCCTCAACGCTGTTTAGGCCATTGCGCCACAGGCTGATCTCTTTTTCCGTCAGTTCGCTAAGGTAGTTCGCCCCATCGAACCAGTAATCAGCGTCCCACTCCGGCGGACACTCGCCAGTGCCGAAATAGTCATGACCGTCGAGATGCCATTTGCCAATGTAACAGGTGTGATAGCCCGCATCCTTAAAGTAGCGTCCCATAGTGGAGATGTTTTTACCCGGCGCGACGTTGTTGGTCCACGGCCCGGACTGGTTAGCGTAGATACCGGTAAACAGCCCGGCGCGCGCAGGTGTACAAACCGGCGAACAGGTGTAGGCGGAGTTAAAGCGAATACCTTCCGCCGCCAGACTATCAATATTTTGCGTATTCAGCGGCTTACCGCTATAGCAACCGACCATATTGGTGGCCTGGGTATCGGTCATGATGAACAGAAAATTGGGGCGTTTCATAGGCTATCCTTCGCGTCGGGAGTAAAGGTTACGACTGGGTCGTGACGATGCCGCCAGCTGTCAAAAATCAGGTAGACAATCACTACGGCGGCAATGAAATAACTGATCATCGCTAACCAGCGCGTACCGTAGCCGCCGAATTCAGCCAGCCCGGCATAGACGCCAATCATCGCGAACAGGATGCCAATTGACGCGATCTTGACGTTTTTCCACGGTTTCATGTCCACCGCAAACGCATCTTTGAAGGTGAACGGCGTGGCGCGCGGTTTGATAAAACCGATCACCAGCATCACCACCACGTTGATACAGAACGTACAGGCCAGCACATAGAGGAAATGGAAATCGAACTTCACCAGATAGTTGATGGTGATGTAGCTTATTATTCCAATCCCCATCGCCACTTTTGCCGCCAGCGCAGGAATACGCGGGAAGAAAAAGCCCATAATGATGATGGTGACCAGCGGCACGTTGTAGATGCCGTTGAGCTGTTTCATCCAGCTATACAGCCCCTGCGGCGCATTGGCGATCCACGGCGCGACTAGCACCGAAATGATGGCAATAAAAAAGCCAAATTTACGCCCGACGCTAACCAGTTGTTGTGGCTCGGCATTTTGGTTAATGATGCGCCGGTAAATGCCCATACTAAATAACGTACTGGCGCTATTCAGAAAACCGTTGAAAGTACTGATCACCGCACCAAACAATACCGCGCCAAAGAAACCCACCAACGGCACTGGCAGAACGTTATTTACCAGCGTCGGGTATGCCATGTCAGCTTTCGGTAAATCCTGATACAGGTGAAACGCAATCAGCCCTGGCAGCACCAACACCAGCGGGTCGAGCATTTTCAGTACCGCCGTTAACAGCGCCCCTTTCTGCCCTTCTGCCAGACTTTTTGACGCCAGCGTGCGTTGCACGATGCCCTGATTAGTACACCAGTAAAAGGTATTTACCAGAATCAAACCGGTAAATGCGGCACCTATCGGCAAAGGATCGGTCGGGCCGCCTACTGAGTTTAATTTCTCGGCGTGAACGGTGGTGAGTTGTTCAATACCTTGCAAAAAGCTGCCCTTACCCATCGCAATCAGGCCGAATACTGGCACCATCAAACCGCCGATAACCAGCCCAATACCGTTGATGGAGTCCGCCACCGCCATTGCGCGCAGCCCACCAATCACCGCATACAGAATCCCCGCCAGACCGAGCAAAATCACCAGTAACCAGATAGCCGCGCCATCGGAAAGTTGTAGCGATTCACCCACGTGAAACAGGCTGTTGAGCGCCAACGCGCCGGAGTAGAGAACAATCGGCAGAAAGCAGACGCCGGTGGCAATGAGGAAACAGAAGTCGATGATAATGCGCGTAGTTTTATCATAACGCTCCTCAAGGAAATCGGGGATGGTAGCAATGCCGCGCTTCAGGTAGCGTGGCAAAAAGATCAGCGCGAGGAAGAGCAGCGTCACCGCAGAAGTGACTTCCCAACCCATCACCGACATGCCGCTTTTGTAGGCTTGCCCGGAAAGGCCGACCAGTTGTTCCGTGGAAAGGTTGGTTAACATTAACGAAGCGGCAATAACCGGTGCTTTTAGCGATCGCCCTGCAAGAAAATAGCCTTGTTGCGATCCGGTATCCGTTTTACGAACTTTCCACCAGGTGATAACCGCCACCAGCAGCGTAAAACCGACAAAACTCAAGATTTGTAACGAATTCATCTCATAGCCCTTATTTATGTTTATGTCCCGGACGCATGAATATAGGGAGAGGTAAAATGCGTCGGGTCAGGCAGTCAGATTCTTAAAATACAAACGTCATATCCCTGAACGGATTGTTTTCTGTTAAGTTCAGGTTGTGAGCATAATTCGCCGGAGGGATATTAAAATGAATGGAAAATTGCAAAGTTCGGATGTAAAAAACGATACTCCATACAATATTCCCTTATTGATTAACGAAAATGTGATCTCCAGCGGAATTTCTCTAATCTCACTCTGGCACACCTATGCCGATGAGCATTACCGCGTAATCTGGCCGCGAGACAAGAAGAAACCGCTTATCGCCAACTCCTGGGTGGCGGTGTATACCGTGCAAGGATGTGGAAAAATTCTTTTAAAGAATGGTGAGCAAATAACACTGCATGGCAACTGTATTATATTTTTAAAGCCGATGGATATTCACTCTTATCACTGTGAAGGTTTAGTCTGGGAACAGTACTGGATGGAATTTACCCCCACCAGCATGATGGATATTCCCGTCGGCCAGCAAAGCATTATTTATAATGGCGAAATTTATAATCAGGAACTCACCGAAGTTGCTGAGTTAATTACTTCACCAGAAACAATAAAAAATAATCTGGCGGTCGCTTTTCTGACGAAAATTATTTATCAGTGGATTTGTCTTATGTACGCGGACGGCAAAAAAGATCCGCAACGGCGGCAAATTGAAAAATTAATTGCCACTTTACATGCCAGCCTGCAACAACGCTGGAGTGTTGCCGATATGGCCGCCACCATCCCCTGTAGCGAGACCTGGTTGCGTCGCCTGTTTTTACGTTACACCGGTAAGACACCGAAAGAATATTACCTTGATGCGCGTCTGGATCTGGCGCTCTCACTCTTAAAGCAAGAAGGGAACTCGGTTGGCGAAGTCGCTGATACACTCAACTTCTTCGACTCCTTTCATTTTAGCAAAGCCTTTAAGCATAAATTTGGTTATGCACCGTCAGCCGTACTGAAGAATACAAACCAGTCACAACCAAAATGGTGAGAGTGTAAATGACTCGATGATGTTCAGAAATACCAGGTGGAGTGCCATTTACGGCGACTCCACCCGGAAAAGAGTTAACCGATACTCCAGAAGAGCACCGCCAGTAATTGGGGGGTGATAATGCGCAGGAACATGACTAACGGATAGACCGTGGCGTAAGAGAGCGCCGCCGCACCGCTGGTAGGATGAAGATTATTGGCAAACGCCAGCGCCGGAGGATCGGTCATAGAGCCAGCCAACATCCCGCACATCGAGAGATAATTCATTTTGGCTAACATCCGCGCCAGAATGCCGACTGTAATCAGCGGAACAGCGGTGATCAGGGCACCATAACCAATCCAGCTTAGTCCTTCGCCATTGACCAGGGTATCGACAAAATTCCCACCGGATTTCAGACCCACTACCGAGAGGAACAGTACGATCCCCAGCTCCCGCAGCGCGAGGTTGGCGCTTGGTGGCATAAACCAGTACAGCTTGCCGATACTGCCAATACGCCCAAGGATCAGCGCCATAATCAGCGGCCCCCCCGCCAGCCCCAGCTTCAATGCCGCCGGGAATCCAGGCACAAACACGGGAATGGAGCCTAACAACACGCCAAGACCGATACCAATAAACACCGGTAACATCTGAACCTGTTGCAGTTTTTGCTGCGCATTACCTAATACATTGGCAACGGCATCAATAGCAGAAGGCCGCCCCACCAGGTTGAGGATATCGCCAAATTGCAGGCTAATATCGCCACTGGCGACCAGTTCAACCCCGGCACGGTTCAGGCGCGAGATAACAACGTCATAGCGTTCTTTAAAGTGCAGGTCGCGAATACGTTTACCGAGCACATTTTCATTGGTGACCACCACGCGTTCGACGCGCAAATCGGTGCCTTTCGTTGATAGCGAAGTATCCACCTCCTGACCAATCACCAGTTGTGCATTATGCAAATCCGCAGGCTGTCCCACCAGATGCAGCAAATCGCCAAGTTGGATAATGGTATCTGGCGAAGGTACTTTTAGGGTTTCTTCTCGTTTCAATCGTGAGCAGATAACTTTATCGCCATTAAGAATTGGCACATCTTTAATGGCTAAATTATGCAAATTAGGGTTTTCAACACGGATGTTAATCGTCCTGATTAGCGCACCGCCGTTGGTTCGCGTGGACTCGTGCTGCTGGGCCTCAGTCTCAACATTGACGCGGAAAATAACCCGCAGCATCCACATGGTGAACAAAATCCCACAAATGCCGAATGGATACGCCATCGCGTAACTCATCCCCATCTGATCGACCATCTCCATCGGTGTGCCGAGGTCGCGTAAGATTTGCTGACCTGCCCCCAATGCTGGCGTATTGGTGACCGCGCCAGAGAAAATCCCCAGCACCACAGGCAGTGGGATATCGAAAAGTTTATGCAAGATTGCGGTAACCAGACCGCCGATAATGACGATCAGAACAGCAAACAAGTTGAGGCGTAACCCGGAGACGCGCAATGAGGCAAAGAAGCCCGGCCCCACCTGAATCCCGATGGTATAAACAAACAGGATCAGGCCAAATTCCTGGATAACATGCAGCATATCGCTACTTAATGTCATCCCAGCCTGAGAAACGAAATGGCCGACGATGATCCCACCAAACAGCACGCCGCCAATGCCTAATCCTATGCCGCGAAACTTGACGTTGCCGATAAACAAACCGACGACCGCCACCAAAGCCAGAATACTGACTGTTAATGCTATATCACTCATCGTCCATTTCTCTTGAAATAACATTTTAATTACCAGGGATTATGGCTGAATCGGTGAAGCAGATTTGCCTTATGGCGCACATTATCACGGGAAAGAGAGTGCCGGAACATCTTAACCTGACGAAAATTAATACAGAGTTGAAGATGGTTGATAAAAAAAGCCCCACCAGGCTGGCGGGGCAAAAAGAATAGCTAATTAGCTATTTAACGCGGGACGTTCGCTGATAGCGATACGCTGCGCAGCGATGGGTTCAGGCTCATTACGAATTAAATCAATATGCAGCAAACCATTAACGAAGGTTGCGCCAGAGACTTCCATATTTTCAGCCAGCGTAAAGCTCAGACTAAATGGCTGATTCATAAGCCCTTGATGCAACCATTTTTTCTCTTCTTTTGGCTGCTCAGGCGTGCCTTTTACGCTCAGGCGCGTACCTTCCAGTTGAATCTCTAAATCTTCCTGACGGAAACCAGCCAACGCCAGGGTAATGCGGTAGTGGTTATCGTCGCTTTTCTCAATGTTGTACGGCGGGAAGCTCTGGCTTTCACCGGCGTTTTGCAATGCGTTAGCCAGTTTGTCAAAACCGATCCATTGACGCATCAGTGGGGATAAATCGAAGTTACGCATAGTCATTTCTCCTTCTAAGAAGCGAGTAAGTACCTGCAAATCCGAAGATTCGCATATGCTCCCTGACGGCGAGCATGGAAATGTCAGGCCGCGCCTGGCGGCCTTAGAGAATTAGTTGATTTCGATACGGCGCGGTTTTTTCGCTTCCGGAATCACGCGTTCAAGATCGATATACAGCAAACCATTCACCAGGTTAGCGCCACGAACATGAATGTTCTCAGCTAACTGGAATTTGCGTTCGAAGTTGCGTTCTGCGATGCCCTGGTACAGATAGGTGCGCTCTTTTTGTTCGTCAGCATGGGCACCTTTCACCACCAACAGATTGTCCTGGGCGGTAATTTCCAGTTCACTCTCAGCAAACCCCGCGACAGCGATAGCAATGCGGTAATGGTTTTCGTCTACCAGCTCAACGTTATACGGAGGGTAGCCACCATTACTCTGGCTCTGGTTGTTTTCTAAGTGGTTAAACAAACGGTCAAATCCAATAGCAGAACGGTAAAGCGGGGATAAATCAAAGTTACGCATAATCAATAGCTCCTGAAATCAGCGAGAATATAAGACCTTCCACAATGGACAGGCCGGGTAGCCAGAACACCCATCAGGCGCGTCCTCATCGGCTACGGTATAAAAATGGGTCTGGATATGCACTTTTCAAGCCTTTCCAACGGACTTTTTTTTGCAGTTTGTGGTCTATTGCATAGACTGGAGGACAGCACGAAACGTTAAAGTGCGATAGCCGCCACAGTGCGACATGATGATGATGTTATTTTCGGCAAGGGATCGCTATAACACATCATGCCAACACCCACGATTAACAGATGAATTTATTATGATAAGAAATGTGTTGTTAGCGTCCATGATATGCAGCGGAATGACATTACTCGGAGGATGCTCCAGCGTAATGTCCCATACCGGAGGTAAGGAGGGAACGTATCCCGGCACCCGCGCCAGTGTCACTATGATTGGCGATGACACAACAAACTGGGGAACCAAATCGCTGGCGATTCTCGATATGCCATTTACCGCAGTCATGGACACACTTTTGCTGCCGTGGGATGCGTTCCGCAAAGACAGTTCGGTGCGCTCGCGCGTGGAAAAAAGCGAAGCTGACGCGCAAGCCATCAATGCCGTTATTCCACCTGCCAGAATGCCAGCGAACTGACTAGCGACCCGTTTCGGTGATCCACAGCTGACCTGCTTCCATCCACGCCAGCCATTTACCGTCCGGCGAGAAGACCACGGCGTCTGCCGAAGGTGGGTTGGCGTGATTATCAGTTAAATACTCAACTTCACCGCTTTGCGCATGTACGCAGGCAATGCGGTTATCCAGCACAACTCCCAGCCACTCTCCTGACGGATGCCAGTTAAATGCAGACTGAATATCCGTTTTGTTATGGGTTAACTGGCGCGGCTCGCCGCCCTGTGGCGAGATAAGCCACAGTTGCACAATGCCGTTATCATCACGCATTAAAAACGCGATTTGCGTACCCTGTGGATTACAGCGCACCCAGTGGCGCGGGACGTTGACTAACCCCGGATAAGCCCGATGGTGTGTAAAGGTTAAACGTCGCTGCACGACGCCACGCGGCGGCGCGGGCAGGGTTGTTTCCGTTCCGCTTAACGGCGCACCACCAGCTGCTTTCCAGCCGTTTTCATCTTGCGGCAACTCAACAATAAACAGCTCTGGTACTTTCTCGCCCTTTGGCGAAAGCGTGTCGCCAATAAACGCCAGCGCGTGATTTCCTACCCATCCCTCTTCATAAGCGCGATTGATTTCATCACTGCCAGGCTGCGGCGCGGGCGTAGTTTTACTCACCAGCACGCACCAGTGGCTACCGCTGTATTCACGCGGATGCTGCTTTTGTACGTTGACCGGGCCAAACGGTACGGCAACCCCGACGTTTCGCAAATCCAGCGCCGAATCGAGTTCATGCATTACATGGTCGTTATAGGTAAAACTCACCATTTCACCGTTCGGGCTAAAAACATGCACATGGCTGCCGCCGCGTAGCGCCCCTGGGGTGTACGGAACGGTAATATCCATTGCATCGAGATTACTCACCTTTCCACTTTCAACAATCACGCCACGGCGGTGATGGAAATCGTAATGCCATGTTTCATCAGGATTTTCAGGGCCGTGGATGAAGACATATTTCTCTGACTTCGGATGAACGGTCACCACGCCGACGTGTGCGCCCTGTGACGCCCGGTAGATAACCTCGACCTCGCCGGTATGGATATTCACGCGCTCAATGGTCTCGCCGGTAAACGACGCGCCAGAAGGACGCACATCAAACACCAGCCACTGGCTGTCGGGTGTCCAGGTATTGGTATTGGTGAGCAGGTGATTTCGTGAAGCGTTGGTGAGTTGTTTCATGGCGTGATCCTGATACAAAACGTTTCCCGCCATCATACTTCACAAAGACTTCACTTTCAGACAATAGTCTTTTGCCATCGTGATGAATGTGAGTAAAAAGATGGAACATTTCGACGTGGCGATTATTGGCCTCGGCCCGGCGGGGTCGGCGTTGGCGCGGCAGTTAGCAGGCAAAATGCAGGTGATCGCGCTGGATAAAAAGCACCAGTGCGGTACTGAAGGTTTCAGCAAGCCTTGTGGTGGTCTGCTGGCACCGGACGCGCAGCGTTCTTTTATTCGCGATGGACTGACGCTTCCTGTCGATGTGATCGCCAATCCGCAGATTTTCAGCGTCAAAACCGTCGACGTCGCCGCATCGCTCACGCGTAACTACCAGCGGAGCTATATCAATATTAATCGCCATGCCTTCGACTTGTGGATGAAGTCGCTGATCCCCGCCAGCGTTGAGGTTTACCACGACAGCCTGTGTCGAAAAATCTGGCGTGAGGATGATAAATGGCATGTCATTTTTCGTGCAGACGGCTGGGAGCAGCATATTACCGCCCGTTATCTGGTGGGTGCCGATGGCGCAAACTCGATGGTGCGGCGACATCTTTATCCGGATCATCAGATTCGTAAATATGTCGCTATCCAGCAGTGGTTCGCAGAGAAGCATCCGGTGCCGTTCTACTCCTGCATCTTTGATAATGCGATAACGGACTGTTATTCATGGAGTATCAGCAAAGACGGTTATTTTATCTTTGGCGGTGCCTATCCGATGAAAGACGGTCAGGCGCGTTTCGCGGCGCTGAAAGAGAAAATGAACGCCTTTCAGTTCCAGTTTGGTAAGGCGGTGAAAAGCGAAAAATGCACGGTGCTGTTTCCCTCGCGCTGGCAGGATTTTGTCTGCGGTAAGGACAACGCCTTTCTGATTGGCGAAGCGGCGGGATTTATCAGCGCCAGCTCGCTGGAGGGGATTAGCTATGCGCTGGATAGCGCAGAGATTCTGCGTTCGGTGTTACTGAAGCAGCCGGAGAAGAGCAACGCCGCTTACTGGCGCGCCACCCGCAAACTGCGTTTAAAACTCTACGGCAAGATAGTAAAAAGCCGATGCTTGACTGCACCTGCCTTAAGAAAGTGGATTATGCGCAGTGGTGTGGCGCATATTTCGCAGATGAATTGCGCCGGGCACTATTCTGAAAGCAGGGTGCTTTATCCTAAATAAGTGAAAAGAAAGGTATGCTTGCAGCTGTTTCATTGTTGTTTAAAGGATTAATCATGATTTTGAATTTTAAGGGATTTTTTAAGGCTGCCAGTTTATGTTCTTTGGCATTCGCGTTGACCGGATGTATCACCTGGGGGTTGGTTTCCAATACCGCAAGCCGTCCACATGCCGAGCAATGGCGGTCAGATACGATTAAGGGTTTATCGCTGGCAGAGGATAGTAACGGTACGAAAGGCTATGTTTTTGTTGGTGAATCGTTGGACTATCTGTTGACCACCGGCGGCGGTGAGGTGGTTAAAATGCTGAACGATCCGGCAATTCATGGCGAAAGAATCACCGTTTCTGATAACGCGAAATTTATTTTAAGCAGCAGTAATAAGAATTTCTCTGGTGCTATTACGCTCTATTACGACTGGAACAACGAGGAAGATAAAGCTCTGGCGACACAATATGGCTTTGTGTGTGATTCTCAGCGTTGTACATGGATGCTGGACGGCCTGAAAGGCTCTATCCACCAGAAAAATAAAAAAGCGGATTACTCAAACGTGATGGTTTTCCATCAGCCCTTTACGGTGGGATTTTATGAGTACAAAACAACAAATGGCGTCCCGCGCGGACTCGCTAATGTACTGCTGCCAGTCACCATTACGCTGGATATTGTGACTTCACCACTCCAGTTCCTGATTTTATGCACGACCAGAAATTGTTAATCGCTGCGGGCAAACGCGTTTATGCTGTTTGCCCGCTTACTGATTAATTCAGCACATACTTTTCGATTGCAAACGCCACGCCATCTTCAAGGTTGGATTTAGTGACAAAGTTCGCCACTTCTTTCACCGAAGGAATAGCGTTATCCATCGCCACACCAACGCCTGCGTATTCAATCATTGCGATGTCGTTTTCCTGATCGCCAATCGCCATAATTTCTTCCGGTTTAATGCCAAGCACTTCCGCCAGCGATTTCACGCCAGTGCCTTTATTGACGCGTTTATCGAGGATTTCGAGGAAGTACGGCGCACTTTTCAGCACGGTGTATTTCTCTTTTACTTCCTGCGGAATGCGCGCGATGGCCTGGTCGAGGATGGCGGGTTCATCAATCATCATCACTTTCAGGAACTGGGTGTCAGGGTTCATTTTCTCCGCCTCGCAGAACACCAGCGGAATGGTGGCAACAAATGATTCGTGCACCGTGTAATAGCTGATGTCACGGTTGGCGGTGTACAGCGTGGTGCGATCCAGCGCGTGGAAATGGGAACCGACTTCACGAGAGAGTTTTTCCAGGAAACGGTAGTCATCATAGCTCAGGGCTGTTTGCGCCACGGTGCTACCATCAGCGGCTTTCTGCACCAGCGCGCCATTGTAAGTAATGCAGTAGTCGCCCGGCTGTTCCATATGCAGTTCTTTCAGGTAGTTGTGAACGCCTGCATAAGGGCGCCCCGTCGTCAGTACGACATTCACGCCACGGGCGCGAGCTGCGGCAATCGCATTTTTAACGGCGGGTGAAATGGTGTGATCGGGCAGCAGAAGGGTGCCATCCATATCGATAGCAATGAGTTTGATAGCCATGAGTTCCCCAGGTAGATTGGTTCCTGACTCATGCTAACGCGATTCCGCTCAAAAATCAGTACAACACCCGAGGGAAAAGGGGGATGCAACGCGTGTTGCGTGCTCCCCTTTTGCTTAGCGGAAGAGTTTCCCTTTCAGCAACTCCATGCCTGCGGAAAGCAGATCGTTATTGGCTTGTGGTGACACTTCACCCTGCGGTGAAAGAGCATCAATAATCTTCGGCAATTGTTCCGCCAGTAAGCTGGAAGCAGCACGGGTATCTACGCCGAGTTTTTGCCCGAGATCGGACACCGCGTTTGTGCCGAGCGCCGACTCCAGTTGCTCGCCGCTCACCGGCTGATTGCCCTGTTGATTACTTAACCAGGTTGAGAGAATGGCACCTAAACCGCCACTTTGCAGTTTTTCCAGCAGCACCTGGATGCCTCCCTGTTCCTCAACCCAACTTAAAATCGCCTGATATTTTCCCGCATCGCCTTTCAGAAAGGCACCGACAACTTCATCAAAAAGCCCCATGATATTCACCTGTAAAGCGTTACGTGTTGACTCAAAAAGTATAGTTCTGCGGGATGATAATTGCGGATTGCAGAAATAAAAAGAGCGGAGATCATCTCCGCCCTTTTATTACTTATAGCTTCTTGCCGGATGCGGCATGAACGCCTTATCCGGCCCACAAAACATTGCAAATTCAATATATTGCAGAAGTTTCGTAGGCCTGATAAGCGTAGCGCATCAGGCACGCTCGCATTTTAAATATCGATATTCGCCGCTTTCAGGGCGTTTTCTTCGATAAACGCACGGCGCGGTTCTACGGCGTCGCCCATTAGCGTGGTGAACAATTGGTCGGCGGCAATCGCATCTTTAACGGTAACGCGCAGCATACGGCGGCTTTCCGGATCCATTGTGGTTTCCCACAACTGTTCCGGGTTCATCTCGCCCAGACCTTTATAACGCTGGATGGAGAGGCCGCGACGGGACTCTTTCACCAGCCAGTCCAGCGCCTGCTCGAAGCTGGCTACCGGCTGACGACGCTCGCCACGTTCGATAAACGCATCATCTTCCAGCAGACCGCGCAGTTTCTCGCCCAGCGTGCAGATACGACGATATTCGCCGCCGGTGATAAACTCGTGATCCAGCGGATAGTCAGTATCCACGCCGTGGGTACGCACGCGAACAATCGGCTCGAACAGGTTTTTCTCGGCATTGGTGTGGACATCAAACTTCCACTGGCTGCCGTGCTGTTCTTTGTCGTTCAGTTCGCTGACCAGCGCGTTCACCCAGCGGGTCACAATCTGCTCGTCAGAGAGATCCGCTTCCGTCAGCGTCGGCTGATAGATAAGCTCTTTCAGCATTGCTTTCGGATAGCGACGTTCCATGCGAACGATCATTTTCTGCGCCGCATTGTACTCCGACACCAGTTTTTCTAACGCTTCACCAGCTAAAGCTGGTGCACTGGCGTTGGTATGCAAAGATGCACCATCCAGAGCGATAGAAATTTGGTACTGATCCATCGCTTCATCGTCTTTAATGTACTGCTCCTGCTTGCCTTTCTTCACTTTGTACAGCGGCGGCTGAGCAATGTAGACATGACCGCGTTCGATGATTTCCGGCATCTGACGATAGAAGAAGGTCAACAGCAATGTACGAATGTGCGAGCCGTCGACGTCCGCATCGGTCATGATAATGATGCTGTGATAACGCAGTTTGTCCGGATTGTATTCGTCACGACCAATACCACAACCAAGTGCGGTGATAAGCGTCGCCACTTCCTGGGAAGCAAGCATCTTATCGAAACGGGCTTTCTCAACGTTGAGGATTTTACCCTTCAGCGGCAGAATCGCCTGGTTCTTGCGGTTACGCCCCTGCTTCGCAGAGCCGCCCGCAGAGTCCCCTTCCACAAGGTACAGTTCGGAAAGCGCCGGGTCGCGCTCCTGACAGTCCGCCAGTTTGCCCGGCAGGCCAGCTAAGTCCAGCGCGCCTTTACGACGGGTCATTTCACGGGCGCGACGCGCAGCTTCACGCGCACGAGCGGCATCAATGATTTTGCCGACCACGATTTTCGCGTCGGTTGGGTTTTCCAGCAAGTATTCTGCCAGCAGTCCGTTCATCTGCTGTTCTACCGCCGATTTCACCTCAGAAGAAACCAGTTTGTCTTTGGTCTGGGAGGAAAATTTCGGATCCGGCACTTTCACGGAAACGACCGCAATCAGGCCTTCACGCGCATCGTCACCGGTGGCGCTGACTTTGGCTTTTTTGCTGTAGCCTTCTTTGTCCATGTAGGCGTTCAGGGTACGGGTCATCGCCGCACGGAAGCCTGCCAGGTGAGTACCGCCGTCACGCTGCGGAATGTTGTTAGTAAAGCAGTAGATGTTTTCCTGGAAGCCATCGTTCCACTGCAATGCCACTTCGACACCGATACCGTCTTTTTCGGTGGAGAAGTAGAAGATATTCGGGTGGATTGGCGTTTTGTTCTTGTTCAGATATTCAACGAATGCCTTGATACCGCCTTCATAGTGGAAGTGGTCTTCTTTACCATCACGTTTGTCTTTCAGGCGAATGGAAACGCCGGAGTTGAGGAACGACAACTCACGCAGACGTTTCGCCAGAATTTCATATTCAAACTCGGTCACATTGGTGAACGTTTCGAGGCTTGGCCAGAAACGAACCATAGTGCCGGTTTTATCAGTATCGCCGGTAACCGCCAGCGGTGCCTGCGGTACACCGTGCTCGTAGATCTGACGGTGAATTTTACCTTCACGCTGGATAACCAGCTCCAGTTTTTGCGACAGGGCGTTTACTACCGAAACACCAACGCCGTGCAGACCGCCGGACACTTTATAGGAGTTATCGTCAAATTTACCGCCCGCGTGCAGGACGGTCATGATCACTTCCGCCGCCGATACGCCCTCTTCCGGGTGAATACCGGTCGGAATGCCGCGCCCATCATCCTGTACAGAGACAGAGTTATCAGCGTGAATGGTGACGATAATTTCTTTACAGTGACCCGCGAGCGCTTCGTCGATAGCGTTATCTACCACCTCGAATACCATGTGGTGCAGACCGGTGCCGTCATCCGTGTCGCCGATATACATACCAGGGCGCTTACGCACCGCATCCAGCCCTTTCAGGACTTTGATACTGGAGGAGTCATAAGAATTCGACATCAACGTTTCTCGCTCATTTATACTTGGGTTAATCCGTTATTTTACCCTTTTCCACGGTAAACATCTTCGAATTTTCGTCCGACATGTCTATAACGTGTTCAGCACTTATCGCACTGACAAAGACCTGTGATTGCGTCGCTTTTAAGCGACTGGCAAGCAGTCCGCGACGCTCATCATCAAGCTCAGAGGCAAAATCATCTATCAGGTAGAGACACCGCCGCCCGCTTTCACGGGTGAGGAACTCTCCTTGCGCCAGACGTAAGGCGCACATCAGCAGCTTTAGCTGCCCACGCGATAAGGTATCTTCCACCGGCGCACCGTCGGCGCGAATGCGTAAGTCCGCTTTGTGCGGGCCGTGCGCGGTGTAGGTTAGCTGGCGATCGCGTTCAAAATTACGTTCCAGCACCTCAGCGTATTCTGTCTCTTTCTCCCAGCCGCGCTGAAAAGAGAAAGTCAGAGAAAACTCCGGGAGAAATTGCTTACAGGTATCGGCCATATCGGCGGCGATACCGGCGCTGTACTGGGCGCGCCAGGTGCTGATTTGCTCCGCCAGCGGGATCAGTTCTTTATCCCACGGGCGTAGCTGCTCGTAACGAGTCACCTGGCGCAGCGCCGCATTGCGCTGCTTGAGCAAACGCTTGAGATTGCTCCAGGCGGTGAAAAATCCAGGTTCGTTGTGAAAGCATCCCCAGTCGAGGAATGCTCTTCTGTATTTCGGGCCGCCGTTGAGTAAAGTAAACCCTTCTGGCGTTATCAGTTGCATCGGCATCAGATGCGCCAGCTCCGCGACTTTATGCCCGTCAGTACCGTCAATGCGGACTTTGCTGTCGCCCTGTTTATCTTTGGTTAAGCCAATTGCCGTCTCGCGCTCTTCACCCTGTAGTCGCCCGTGAAGTATAAACGCCTCCTGCTCATGGCGAATGACGCGACCAATCTGCAAACTACGAAACGCCCGACCGTGACCGAGCGTATAGATGGCTTCCAGCACGCTGGTTTTGCCACTGCCGTTGGCACCCACCAGAAAGTTAAAGCCAGGAGATAAAGCGAGATCCGCGTTTTCGATATTGCGGAAATCGCGGATCAACAAGCGGGTGAGGGACATTACAGTCTCATTGGCATGACAACATAGGCAGCCGACTGTGATGCGGCATCTTCAATCTGCACGCTGGAAACCGAATCGGTCAGCATCATACGCACGTTTTCGCATTTCAGCGCATTCAGAACATCCAGCACATAGCTAACGTTGAAGCCGATTTCCATTTCTGCACCGCTATAGGTGACGTCGAGGATCTCTTCCGCTTCTTCCTGTTCCGGGTTGTTGGCGGTAATTTTCAACTGGTTTTCACTGACATACAGGCGCACACCACGGAATTTCTCGTTAGAGAGAATCGCCGCACGAGCAAACGCCTGTTTGAGCAGATCACAGCCAGCTTCCAGATGTTTATCCGGGTTCTTCGGCAGAACTCGACGGTAATCCGGGAAGCGACCGTCCACCAGTTTGGAGGTGAAGATAAAGTCGCCAACGTGGGCGCGAATGTTGTTGCTGCCAATCTGCACGCGCAACGGATTGTCGCCACCGTCGAGCATACGCATTAGTTCAATCACACCTTTACGCGGCACAATCACCGAATGGCTTGGCAAAGACTGACCAATCGGCATTGAGCAGACCGCCAGACGGTGACCGTCGGTCGCCACGGTACGCAGTTCTTCGCCTTCGGTTTCGAACAACATACCGTTTAAATAATAGCGAACGTCCTGATGCGCCATTGAAAACTGGGTCGCTTCAATCAGACGCTTCATCGTCGCCTGCGGCAGGGTAAATTCGACTTCGCTCTGCCAGTCATCGAGGTTCGGGAAATCCGCCGCTGGTAGGGTAGACAGCGAAAAACGGCTACGCCCGGAGCGCACCAGCATCCGCTCACCTTCCAGTTGCACGGCAATTTCCGCGCCTTCAGGCAGACCACGGCAGATATCAAAGAATTTGCGCGCCGGAACGGTCGTCGCCCCTGGTTCGTGCGGCTGAATCAGCGCAACACGTGCCACCATTTCCATCTCGAGATCAGTACCGGTCAGCGACAACGTACCGTCAGCAACCTGTAACAGCAGATTACCGAGAATCGGTAGCGTAGGACGACCACCTAACGGACCGCTCACCTGTTGTAGCGGTTTTAATAAATGCTCACGTTCTACGGTAAATTTCATAGGATTAAGATGACAATGTTCTGATTAAATTTGAAAAATCTTCTTTGATATCATGGCTTTCTTCACGCAACTGCTCGATCTTACGGCAAGCATGAAGCACCGTCGTGTGGTCACGACCACCAAACGCATCGCCGATCTCTGGCAGACTGTGGTTAGTCAGCTCTTTCGCCAGCGCCATCGCCATCTGGCGCGGACGCGCCACCGAGCGAGATCGACGCTTGGAAAGGAGATCCGCGACTTTGATCTTGTAGTACTCCGCCACCGTCTTTTGAATATTGTCGATGGTGACCAGTTTTTCCTGCAATGCCAGCAAATCGCGCAGCGCCTCACGCACGAAGTCGATGGTGATCGCCCGTCCGGTAAAGTTAGCGTTAGCAATGACGCGGTTCAGTGCCCCTTCCAGCTCACGCACGTTAGATCGTAGACGCTTGGCGATAAAGAACGCCACTTCGCCCGGCAAACGAATGTCGTTTTCGTCGGCCTTTTTCATCAGGATCGCCACGCGGGTTTCCAGCTCTGGCGGTTCGATCGCCACAGTCAGTCCCCAGCCAAAGCGGGATTTCAAACGATCCTCAACGCCGTTGATCTCTTTCGGATAGCGATCCGAGGTGAGAATGATCTGCTGATTACCTTCCAGCAGGGCGTTAAAAGTGTGGAAAAACTCTTCCTGGGATCGTTCTTTATTAGCAAAAAACTGAATATCGTCGATCAGCAGCGCATCTACGGAACGGTAGTAGCGTTTAAACTCTTCAATCGCGTTGTTTTGCAGAGCTTTTACCATGTCCTGCACAAAACGTTCGGAGTGCATATAAACCACTTTGGCATTGGGCTTGCGCGCCATAATGCCATTGCCCACCGCATGGAGCAGGTGAGTTTTCCCCAGCCCCGTGCCGCCATAAAGGAACAGCGGGTTATAGGCGCCGCCAGGGTTGTCTGCCACCTGGCGAGCCGCCGCGCGCGCCAGTTGGTTAGATTTACCTTCGACGAAGTTATCAAATGTATGTTTAACGTTAACGTTGGAACGATAGGTCGGTTCTGCCGGAGCCGGAACGTTATCCCAACCCGAGCGCGCCGCAGGTGCAGCACGTTGCGGTTGCACCTGAGCGGCCTGAGCTGGTGCAACGGTGTTACTGGCAGGGACTTTCAGCGTTTGTGTCACGGGCTTTGTGCCCACTTCAAAACGCAGCTGTGGGGCATCCGCTCCGCAGAAACTGGTTAGCAGTCCATTGATATTATTGAGGTACTTGTCCCGTACCCAGTCGAGGACAAAACGGTTTGGCGCGTACAAGGCCAGCGTGTTATCGCTCAGTTCCGCCTGCAATGGGCGTATCCACATACTAAATTCTGTGGCTGGTAACTCATCCTGCAATCGGGCAAGACACTGCTGCCAAAGCGAAAGTGACACGGCGGACTCCACTCGAACAAAAGTCGATTATGACTAAGGCTGAAACATTCATGATTGTTGACGCACGTCGAAAAGACCCTGCATGAGGGTGACGCACGAACCGCTGTCTGCGGTTATATGCCCGATCAAGATCCTGCAAAACGATCGGGACCGAGGATCATAGCCTAAACTGCGCAAGAGATCTTCTGTTTCTCACAGATTTTCCCGATTTATCCACAGGACTTTCCAGAACCCGTTAAGTGTAAACGATCCAGGCGCAAGGCGGGCACGATTTAGGCCGCATATTGGAAAATTTAATGACCATAAACAAAATTAGTCTTAATCGATCTAATAAAGATCCTGAGCGATCCTTGCGCTTTACCTGGTAGCCCGTATAATCCTCCACCCGGCGCGCAATGCTGGTTTTCACCGGTATACAGTTGCACTTTTTCCCTGTGAAAAGGTGCGGAAAAGCGCGGTAAATAAGGAAAGAGAATTGACTCCGGAGTGTACAATTATTACAATCCGGCCTCTTTAATCACCCATGGCTTCGGTGTCCATCGTTCGATTTTCGGACGGATATCCAATAAAGCCATTGAATTTATTCAAGTTTAGGTAGAAATCGCCATGAAACGCACTTTTCAACCGTCTGTACTGAAGCGCAACCGTTCTCACGGCTTCCGTGCTCGTATGGCTACTAAAAATGGTCGTCAGGTACTGGCACGTCGTCGTGCTAAAGGCCGTGCTCGTCTGACCGTTTCTAAGTAATAAAGCTAACCCCTGAGTGGTTAAGCTCGCATTTCCCAGGGAGTTACGCTTGTTAACTCCCAGTCAATTCACATTCGTCTTCCAGCAGCCACAACGGGCTGGCACGCCGCAAATCACCATCCTCGGCCGCCTGAATTCGCTGGGGCATCCCCGTATCGGTCTTACAGTCGCCAAGAAAAACGTTCGACGAGCGCATGAACGCAATCGGATTAAACGTCTGACGCGTGAAAGCTTCCGTCTACGCCAACATGAACTCCCGGCTATGGATTTCGTGGTGGTGGCGAAAAAAGGGGTTGCCGACCTCGATAACCGTGCTCTCTCGGAAGCGTTGGAAAAATTATGGCGCCGCCACTGTCGCCTGGCTCGCGGGTCCTGATAGCCCTTATTCGGGTCTACCAACGCCTGATTAGTCCGCTACTCGGGCCGCATTGTCGTTTCACTCCAACCTGTTCAAGCTACGGAATTGAGGCATTGCGCAGGTTTGGAGTGATAAAAGGCAGTTGGTTGACGGTGAAACGCGTATTAAAATGCCACCCTTTACACCCTGGTGGTGACGATCCCGTCCCGCCCGGACCATTTGATACCAGAGAACACTAACGATGGATTCGCAACGCAATCTTTTAGTCATCGCTTTGCTGTTCGTGTCTTTCATGATCTGGCAAGCCTGGGAGCAGGATAAAAACCCGCAACCTCAGGTTCAACAGACCACGCAGACAACGACCACCGCAGCGGGTAGCGCCGCCGACCAGGGCGTACCGGCCAGTGGCCAGGGGAAACTGATTTCGGTTAAAACCGACGTGCTTGATCTGACCATCAACACCCGTGGTGGTGATGTTGAGCAGGCCCTGCTGCCGGCTTACCCGAAAGAACTGAACTCTACCCAGCCGTTCCAGCTGCTGGAAACCTCACCGCAGTTTATTTATCAGGCACAGAGCGGTCTGACCGGTCGTGATGGCCCGGATAACCCGGCTAACGGCCCGCGTCCGCTGTATAACGTCGAAAAAGACGCTTATGTGCTGGTTGAAGGCCAAAACGAACTGCAGGTGCCGATGACGTATACCGACGCGGCAGGCAACACGTTTACCAAAACGTTTGTCCTGAAACGTGGTGATTACGCTGTCAACGTCAACTACAACGTGCAGAACGCTGGCGAGAAACCGCTGGAAATCTCCACCTTTGGTCAGTTGAAGCAATCCATCACTCTGCCACCGCATCTCGATACCGGAAGCAGCAACTTTGCGCTGCATACCTTCCGTGGCGCGGCGTACTCCACGCCTGACGAGAAGTACGAGAAATACAAGTTCGATACTATTGCTGACAACGAAAACCTGAACATCTCTTCGAAAGGTGGTTGGGTTGCGATGCTGCAACAGTATTTCGCAACTGCATGGATCCCGCATAACGACGGCACCAACAACTTCTATACCGCTAATCTGGGTAACGGCATTGCCGCTATCGGCTATAAGTCTCAGCCGGTACTGGTTCAGCCTGGTCAGACTGGCGCGATGAACAGCACCCTGTGGGTTGGCCCGGAAATCCAGGACAAAATGGCGGCCGTTGCTCCGCACCTGGATCTGACCGTTGATTACGGTTGGTTGTGGTTCATCTCTCAGCCGCTGTTCAAACTGCTGAAATGGATCCATAGCTTTGTGGGTAACTGGGGCTTCTCCATTATCATCATCACCTTTATCGTTCGTGGCATCATGTACCCGCTGACCAAAGCGCAGTACACCTCCATGGCGAAGATGCGTATGCTGCAGCCGAAGATTCAGGCAATGCGTGAGCGTCTGGGCGATGACAAACAGCGTATCAGCCAGGAAATGATGGCGCTGTACAAAGCTGAGAAGGTTAACCCGCTGGGCGGCTGCTTCCCGCTGCTGATCCAGATGCCAATCTTCCTGGCGTTGTACTACATGCTGATGGGTTCCGTTGAGCTGCGCCAGGCGCCGTTTGCACTGTGGATCCACGACCTGTCTGCACAGGACCCGTACTACATCCTGCCGATCCTGATGGGCGTAACGATGTTCTTCATTCAGAAGATGTCGCCGACCACCGTGACCGACCCGATGCAGCAGAAGATCATGACCTTTATGCCGGTCATCTTCACCGTGTTCTTCCTGTGGTTCCCGTCAGGTCTGGTGCTGTACTATATCGTCAGCAACCTGGTAACCATTATTCAGCAGCAGCTGATTTACCGTGGTCTGGAAAAACGTGGCCTGCATAGCCGCGAGAAGAAAAAATCCTGATTCGGTGAGTTTTCGCTAAAATAAGGGCGGTCAGTTGACCGCCTTTTTTCTTTTCGTAGTGCGGATAAGCACAGCGCATCCGCCACACAAAGCAACAGGAACATCATGAGCGATAATGACACTATCGTAGCCCAGGCCACGCCTCCTGGACGTGGCGGCGTTGGCATCCTGCGCATCTCCGGCTTCAAAGCCCGTGAAGTTGCCGAAACCGTGCTGGGTAAATTGCCTAAGCCGCGCTACGCCGATTATCTTCCGTTTAAAGACGCCGACAGCAGCGTGCTCGATCAGGGGATTGCGCTATGGTTCCCTGGCCCGAACTCGTTCACCGGTGAAGATGTGCTGGAACTGCAAGGTCATGGCGGTCCGGTGATCCTCGACCTGCTGTTAAAACGTATTCTGACCATTCCTGGCCTGCGGATTGCTCGCCCTGGTGAGTTTTCAGAACGCGCGTTTCTTAACGATAAACTCGATTTAGCCCAGGCCGAAGCGATTGCCGATCTTATCGACGCCAGTTCGGAACAGGCAGCCCGTTCGGCACTTAACTCGCTGCAAGGCGCATTCTCCGCACGGGTCAACCATCTGGTGGAAGCCCTCACCCACTTGCGCATTTACGTCGAAGCGGCAATTGATTTCCCCGATGAAGAGATCGATTTCCTCTCCGACGGAAAAATTGAAGCCCAGCTCAATGACGTGATTGCCGATCTTGATGCTGTGCGCGCCGAAGCTCGTCAGGGTAGTTTGTTGCGCGAAGGGATGAAGGTGGTGATTGCCGGGCGCCCAAATGCCGGTAAATCGAGCCTGTTAAACGCGCTGGCAGGTCGTGAAGCGGCAATCGTGACTGATATTGCCGGAACCACGCGCGACGTGCTGCGTGAGCATATCCACATTGACGGAATGCCGCTGCATATCATCGATACCGCCGGGCTACGAGAAGCCAGCGACGAAGTGGAACGTATTGGTATCGAGCGCGCGTGGCAGGAAATTGAACAGGCCGACCGCGTGCTGTTTATGGTCGATGGCACCACGACAGACGCCGTTGATCCGGCAGAGATCTGGCCGGAATTTATCGCCCGTCTGCCAGCGAAACTGCCGATCACCGTGGTGCGCAATAAAGCCGACATTACCGGCGAAACGCTGGGAATGAGTGAAGTGAACGGTCACGCGTTAATTCGTCTCTCGGCAAGGACTGGTGAAGGCGTGGACGTGCTGCGTAACCATCTCAAACAGAGCATGGGTTTCGACACGAATATGGAAGGTGGCTTCCTGGCGCGTCGTCGTCACCTGCAGGCGCTGGAACAAGCGGCGGAGCATCTGCAACAGGGCAAAGCGCAACTGTTAGGTGCATGGGCGGGTGAATTGCTTGCGGAAGAACTACGCCTGGCACAGCAAAACTTAAGCGAGATCACCGGGGAATTTACCTCTGATGATTTGCTGGGGCGGATTTTCTCCAGCTTCTGTATCGGTAAGTAACCCGTACCTACAAAGCCGCATCCTGATTGCCTGATGCGGCTTTGCTTTCTTGTTAGCACTCTTATTATTACTCAACCCTTTTTATAAACCTTAACCTTCTCACGTAACTTATTTTCTTAAAAAAGCATTTAATATTGCTTCGTAATCGTTTGTGATTCGATTCACATTTAAACAATTTCAGAATAGACAAAAATCTTGAGTATTATACTGTAACGTCGTGTCTTTCGAGGATAAGTGCATTATGAATACCTTACATATATGTGTGACCTCAAAGTGGTTTAATATTGACAACAGAATTGTCGATCACCGCCCTTAATTTGCCCTTCTGTAGCCATCATCAGAACCAAACCGAATTAGATTCAATGTGATCTATTTGTTTGCTATATCTTAATTTTGCCTTTTGCAAAGGCTATCTCTCATTTATTTACTTGCTTTAGTAAATGATGGCTCTTGCATATATATCTGGCGAATTAATAGATGTTGCAAATGTAATATTCACAGGGATCACTGCAATTAAAATAAATGAAGGATTATGCAATGGAAAACTTTAAACACCTCCCTGAACCGTTCCGCATTCGTGTTATTGAGCCAGTAAAACGTACCACTCGCGCTTATCGTGAAGAAGCGATTATTAAATCCGGTATGAACCCATTTCTGCTGGATAGCGAAGATGTGTTTATCGATTTACTGACCGATAGTGGCACTGGAGCGGTGACGCAGAGTATGCAGGCAGCGATGATGCGCGGCGACGAAGCCTACAGCGGCAGCCGCAGCTACTACGCATTAGCCGAGTCAGTGAAGAATATCTTTGGTTATCAATACACCATTCCGACTCACCAGGGGCGTGGCGCAGAGCAAATCTACATTCCGGTACTGATTAAAAAACGCGAGCAGGAAAAAGGGCTGGATCGCAGCAAAATGGTGGCGTTCTCGAACTATTTCTTCGACACCACTCAGGGGCATAGCCAGATTAACGGCTGTACCGTGCGTAACGTCTATATCAAAGAAGCCTTCGATACGGGCGGCGTGCGTTACGACTTTAAAGGTAACTTTGACCTCGAAGGATTAGAACGCGGTATTGAGGAAGTTGGCCCGAATAACGTGCCATATATCGTTGCTACCATCACCAGTAACTCCGCAGGTGGTCAGCCGGTTTCACTGGCAAATATGAAAGCGATGTACAGCATTGCGAAGAAATATGACATTCCTGTAGTGATGGACTCCGCGCGCTTTGCTGAAAACGCCTATTTCATCAAGCAACGTGAAGCGGAATACAAAGACTGGACTATCGAGCAAATTACCCGCGAAACCTACAAATATGCCGATATGCTGGCAATGTCCGCCAAGAAAGATGCGATGGTGCCGATGGGCGGCCTGCTGTGCGTGAAAGACGACAGCTTCTTCGATGTCTATACCGAGTGCAGAACCCTTTGCGTGGTGCAGGAAGGCTTCCCGACTTATGGTGGTCTGGAAGGTGGCGCGATGGAGCGTCTGGCTGTGGGTCTGTATGATGGCATGAATCATGACTGGCTGGCTTATCGTATTGCGCAGGTGCAGTATCTGGTCGATGGTCTGGAAGAGATTGGCGTTGTGTGTCAGCAGGCGGGCGGTCACGCGGCGTTCGTTGATGCAGGTAAACTGTTGCCGCATATTCCGGCAGATCAGTTCCCGGCACAGGCGCTGGCGTGCGAGCTGTATAAAGTCGCCGGTATCCGTGCGGTAGAAATTGGTTCTTTCCTGTTAGGCCGCGATCCGAAAACCGGTAAACAACTGCCGTGCCCGGCAGAATTGCTGCGTTTAACCATTCCGCGCGCAACATATACTCAAACACATATGGACTTCATCATTGAAGCCTTTAAACATGTGAAAGAGAACGCGGCGAATATTAAAGGGTTAACCTTTACCTACGAACCGAAAGTATTGCGTCACTTCACCGCAAAACTGAAAGAAGTTTAATTAATACACTCAGAGTGGCTATAAGGATGTTAGCCACTCCACTCCCTACATCCTCAATAACAAAAATAGCCTTCCTCTAAAGGTGGCATCATGACTGAACAAGCAGAAAAAAAACACTCTGCATTTTGGGGTGTTATGGTTATAGCAGGTACAGTAATCGGTGGAGGTATGTTTGCTTTGCCTGTTGATCTTGCCGGTGCCTGGTTTTTCTGGGGTGCCTTTATCCTTATCATTGCCTGGTTTTCAATGCTACATTCTGGGTTACTTTTATTAGAAGCAAATTTAAATTATCCCGTCGGCTCCAGTTTTAATACCATCACTAAAGATTTAATCGGTAACACCTGGAACATTATCAGCGGCATTACCGTTGCCTTCGTTCTCTATATTCTCACTTACGCCTATATCTCCGCTAACGGCGCGATCATTAGCGAAACGATATCAATGAATCTGGGCTACCATGCCAATCCTCGCATTGTCGGGATCTGCACGGCCATTTTCGTCGCCTGCGTATTATGGATAAGTTCGTTAGCCGCCAGCCGTATCACGTCATTGTTCCTCGGGCTGAAGATTATCTCCTTTGTCATTGTGTTTGGCTCTTTCTTCTTCCAGGTCGATTATTCCGTTCTACGTGATGCCACCAGCACGACTGCGGGGACGTCTTACTTCCCGTACATTTTTATGGCTCTGCCAGTGTGCCTTGCGTCATTTGGTTTCCACGGCAATATTCCCAGCCTGATTATTTGCTATGGCAAACGCAAAGATAAGCTCATCAAAAGCGTGGTTTTCGGTTCGCTGCTGGCGCTGGTGATTTATCTCTTCTGGCTGTATTGCACGATGGGGAATATTCCGCGTGAAAGTTTTAAAGCGATTATCTCCTCCGGCGGCAACGTCGATTCACTGGTGAAATCGTTCCTCGGCACCAAACAACATGGCATTATCGAGTTTTGCCTGCTGGTGTTCTCTAACTTAGCTGTCGCCAGTTCGTTCTTTGGCGTCACGCTGGGACTGTTCGATTATCTGGCGGATCTGTTTAAGATTGATAACTCCCACGGCGGGCGTTTCAAAACCGTGCTGTTAACCTTCCTGCCACCCGCGTTGTTGTATCTGGTCTTCCCGAATGGCTTTATTTACGGGATCGGCGGTGCCGGGCTGTGCGCCACCATCTGGGCGGTCATTATCCCTGCGGTACTGGCAATCAAAGCCCGCAAGAAGTTTCCCAACCAGATGTTCACGGTCTGGGGCGGCAATCTTATTCCGGCGATTGTCATTCTCTTTGGTATAACCGTAATTTTATGCTGGTTCGGTAACGTTTTTAACGTGTTACCTAAATTTGGCTAAACAGCCACTTATACTCTAAATAATTCGAGTTGCAGGAAGGCGACAAGTGAGTGAATCCCCAGGAGCTTACTAAAGTAAGTGACTGGGGTGAACGAACGCAGACGCCGCACATGCAACTTGAAGTATGACGAGTATAGAAGCCAGCCATTTCGCTGGCTTCTTGCCTGTCAGGAAATCTCTTTTGTCCAAATGGCAACTCGCCTGATTCTCCGTCACCACGTATGCTTTGCGTCACCTTTCCGTCAGGACGCTTTAGCTCATGTCCCGTTTCTTAATTTGTAGTTTTGCCCTGGTTTTACTTTATCCCGCCGGGATTGATATGTACCTCGTTGGTTTACCGCGCATCGCCGCCGACCTCAATGCCAGCGAAGCGCAGTTACATATTGCGTTTTCCGTTTATCTGGCGGGAATGGCGGCAGCGATGTTATTTGCCGGTAAAGTGGCCGATCGTTCAGGAAGAAAACCGGTCGCCATACCCGGCACGGTGCTATTTATTATCGCCTCGGTGTTCTGTTCACTGGCTGAAACCAGCGCGTTATTTCTTGCAGGACGCTTTCTACAGGGGCTGGGCGCGGGCTGTTGTTACGTGGTGGCGTTCGCTATTTTACGCGACACACTGGACGATCGACGTCGGGCAAAAGTGCTGTCGTTACTCAACGGTATTACCTGCATCATTCCGGTGTTAGCGCCGGTACTCGGGCATCTGATTATGCTTAAATTCCCGTGGCAAAGCCTGTTCTGGGTAATGGCGATGATGGGCTTCGCAGTACTGATGTTGTCTTTATTTATTTTAAAAGAAACGCGCCCTGCCGCGCCTGCCGCTTCGGACAAACCACGAGAAGATACTGAATCGCTGCTTAACCGTTTTTTCCTCAGCCGTGTTGTTATCACCACCCTCAGCGTTTCGGTGATCCTCACCTTCGTGAATACGTCGCCTGTATTGATGATGGAAATCATGGGTTTTGAGCGCGGAGAATACGCCACCATTATGGCGCTGACCGCAGGCGTCAGTATGACCGTATCGTTCTCCACGCCGTTTGCATTGGGAATTTTTAAGCCGCGAACGCTGATGATCACCTCGCAGGTGTTATTCCTGGCGGCGGGTATCACCCTTGCCGTTTCACCTTCCCATGCGGTTTCTCTGTTTGGTATCACGCTGATTTGTGCCGGTTTCTCGGTAGGTTTTGGTGTGGCGATGAGTCAGGCGTTAGGGCCGTTTTCATTACGCGCAGGCGTGGCCAGTTCGACCTTAGGCATCGCGCAGGTTTGCGGTTCGTCACTGTGGATTTGGCTGGCAGCGGTGGTTGGTCTCAGCGCATGGAATATGCTGATCGGGATTCTGATTGCCTGTAGCATAGTGAGCCTGTTGCTGATTATGCTCGTCACACCTGGACGCCCTGTTACCGCTCATGAAGAAATCCATCACCACGCTTGATCTCAATTTGCTGCTCTGTCTGCAATTGCTGATGCAGGAGCGCAGCGTAACCAAAGCGGCGAAACGGATGAACGTCACGCCTTCGGCGGTGAGCAAGTCATTGGCAAAACTTCGGGCATGGTTTGATGATCCGCTCTTTGTGAACTCACCGCTGGGTCTGACGCCCACGCCGCTGATGGTCAGCATGGAACAAAATCTGGCGGAATGGATGCAAATGAGCAATCTGCTGCTGGATAAACCGCATCACGAAACGCCGCGCGGCCTTAAGTTTGAGTTAGCGGCGGAGTCACCGCTGATGATGATCATGTTTAACGCGTTATCGAAACAGATCTACCAGCGTTACCCGCAGGCGACTATTAAATTACGCAACTGGGATTACGATTCGCTGGATGCGATTACCCGTGGCGAAGTGGATATCGGTTTTTCCGGTCGTGAAAGTCATCCCCGTTCGCGGGAGCTACTAAGTTCGTTGCCGTTATCCATTGATTATGAAGTGCTGTTTAGTGATGTGCCCTGCGTCTGGCTACGCAAAGATCATCCGGCACTACGTGAAGCGTGGGATCTGGACACCTTTCTGCGTTATCCGCATATCAGCATTTGCTGGGAACAGAGCGATACGTGGGCGCTGGACAATGTGTTACAGGAGCTAGGCCGAGAACGCACGATTGCTATGAGTCTGCCAGAATTTGAGCAGGCACTATTTATGGCGGCGCAGCCCGACAATCTGCTAATGGCGACCGCACCGCGCTACTGTCAGTACTACAATCAGCTCCACCAACTGCCGTTGGTTGCTCTCCCTCTCCCGTTTGATGAAATCCAGCAAAAAAAGCTGGAAGTACCGTTTACTCTGCTGTGGCACAAACGGAATAGCCATAACCCGAAGATCGTCTGGTTACGGGAAACTATTAAAAATATTTACGCCTCGATAGCATAATAAAATCGTATAAAATGCGACCACGTTTCACGATAAAATGTAAAAAACATGTAATAAACTTATCCGAATCGAACTTTTCGCCACTTTAGTCTGTCCATAGTTCCAGCAAATGATTACTCTTGTATTCATAATGGACCATTAAGCATGGAGCGAAAAATGGCGACTCACTTTGCCCGAGGGATTTTAACGGAAGGACATTTGATATCTGTTCGTCTCCCCTCCCGGTGTCATCAAGAAGCCCGAAATCTTCCCCCTCATCGTCAAAGCCGTTTTCTGGCGTCCAGAGGTTTACTCGCAGAACTGATGTCTATGCTGTATGGCATAAGCGAATTACCAGAGATCGTCACCCAGGCTAAAGGAAAGCCGGTTTTCCTCGATAAAAATTTGCCATCATTTTCAATATCCTATGCCGGAAATATGGTCGGCGTAGCGTTAACAACCGAAGGTGAGTGTGGTCTCGATATGGAGCTACAGCGCGCAACACGCGGGTTTCATAGTCCCCATGCACCCGATAACCCTATTTTTTCCAGCAATGAATCGTTATGGATCAGTAAGCAGAATGATCCTAATGAAGCACGAGCGCAACTCATTACTTTGCGCCGAAGCGTGCTAAAACTTACCGGCGATGTACTGAATGACGACCCGCGCGATCTGCAATTGCTGCCCATTGCCGGACGCCTGAAATGTGCCCATGTAAATCATGTAGAAGCGTTATGCGACGCAGAGGACGTGCTGGTGTGGTCCGTGGCGGTCACTCCAGCGATTGAGAAGCTCAGTGTCTGGGAGTTAGATGGTAAGCAAGGCTGGAAAAGTCTGCCGGATATTCACAGTCGCGCCAACAACCCCACCAGCCGGATGATGCGTTTTGCCCAGCTATCTACCGTGAAGTCTTTTTCGCCAAATTGATAGACAACCACAGGAGTCATCATGTCTGAAAAATTGAAGGTGGTTACGTTACTGGGGAGCCTGCGCAAAGGCTCATTTAATGGCATGGTTGCACGTACACTGCCGAAAATTGCCCCTGCGGGTATGGAAGTCAATGCGTTACCTTCCATTGCCGACATTCCTCTGTATGACGCTGACGTACAGCAGGAAGAAGGTTTTCCAGCGACAGTTGAAGCTCTGGCGGAACAAATTCGCCAAGCTGACGGCGTGGTGATCGTCACGCCGGAATATAACTACTCCGTGCCGGGCGGACTGAAAAATGCCATCGACTGGCTATCTCGCCTGCCGGATCAACCGCTGGCCGGTAAACCGGTGTTGATTCAGACCAGCTCAATGGGCGTGATTGGCGGCGCGCGCTGCCAGTATCACCTGCGCCAGATTCTGGTTTTTCTCGACGCGATGGTAATGAACAAACCGGAGTTTATGGGCGGTGTGATTCAGAACAAAGTCGATCCACAAACCGGAGAAGTGATTGATCAAGGAACACTGGATCATCTGACCGGACAATTGACCGCATTTGGCGAGTTTATTCAGCGGGTGAAACTCTAAATAAAAAACCCGCCAGCGGTAACTCATGGCGGGTTTTTTAACGAGTTATCGATTTTAGTGGGCGTCGATAAACACGATCTTCAGGATAAACAGCAGCGCAACGATGATTACGCACGGGCTTAGATCACGCAGACGTCCGGTGCCGATTTTCATCACGCAGTAGGAAATGAAGCCCAGCGCAATACCTTCAGTAATCGAAAAGCTGAACGGCATCATCACGGCGGTAATAAACGCCGGAACGGATTCAGTAAGATCCTGCCATTTCACGCGAGCAAGACTTGAGGTCATCAGTACGCCCACGTAGATCAGCGCGCCAGCAGCAGCATAGCCAGGCACCATTCCCGCCAGCGGTGACAGAAAGATAACCAGCAGGAATAGCAGGCCGACAACCACTGCCGTCAGACCGGTACGACCGCCAACGGAAACACCAGAAGAGGACTCAATATACGCCGTGACGGAAGATGTACCGATAAAGGAACCGGTAACAGAAGAGATACTGTCGACATACAGCGCCTGCTTCATGCGCGGGAATTTACCTTTCTCATCCGCCAGACCCGCTTTATCGGTTACGCCAATCAACGTACCGGAGGAGTCAAACAGGTTGACCAGCATGAAAGAGAAAATTACCCCTGCCAGACCGAGGTTTAATGACCCGGCTAAATCCACATGACCCACTACCGTCATCACGCTCGGCGGCGCGGAGACAATGCCGTTGTAGTGCACATCACCCAGCATCCAGCCCAAAAGCGTCGTCACCACGATGGAAACCAGTACCGCCGCGTGAATGTTGCGCGAGGCCAGAATAGCAATGATGAAGAAGCCGAGGATACCCAGCAGCACGCTGTGAGAAGTCAGGTTACCGATGCTGACCAGCGTTTCCGGGTTAGCGACAATGACACCTGCGTTTTTCAGCCCCATCATACCAATGAACAGGCCGATACCGCTGGTGATCCCCACACGCAGACTCACTGGAATGTTAGCAATCATCCAGTAGCGAACGCGGAAAATCGTCAGTAACAGCAGACCAATCGCGCCCCAGAAAATGGCGCCCATCCCGACCTGCCATGGCAAGCCCATCGCCTGCACCACAACAAAGGCGAAGAACGCATTCAGACCCATAGCGGGAGCCAGCGCGACTGGCAGGTTAGCAAACAGCCCCATCAGAATACTGCCGAACGCAGCAATCAGACAGGTGGTGACGAAGACGGCGCTGGTGTCCATGCCAGCGACGCCAAGAATTTGCGGGTTAACAAAAACGATGTAAACCATCGTCAGGAAGGTGGTAAAACCAGCGATCACTTCGGTTCGTGCCGTCGTGCCATGTTCGCGCAGTTTAAACACGCGTTCCAGCATCCCCTGGCCAGAAGCCTGGGTTGTGTGTTGTTGACTCATTATCTATTTCCGAACAAGGAGGGAAAATCCGTCGCTATCGTATACCAAAATGAGACAATATGGACGGCTGAAGATAACTTTTTTTCATTGTATTTGCTTATACGGCAACGATTGCGTCGCGCCAATCTGCATGACGAAAACGTTAAACTAACGATAAAGGAAAGACATGTCCCAGATAGAAGCGGTATTTTTCGACTGCGACGGTACGCTGGTCGATAGCGAGGTTATTTGCTCTCGCGCCTATGTCACGATGTTCAGGGAATTTGGCATTCACGTTGACCTGGAAGAGATTTTTACCCGTTTTAAAGGCGTAAAACTCTACGAAATCATCGACATCATTAGCAAAGAACAGGGCGTAGAAATGGTTCGTGCCGATGCCGAGCACGTTTATCGTGCGGAAGTGGCACGTCTGTTTGATAGCGAACTGGAGGTGATTGCGGGTGCTAACGAATTGCTGGCGAGCGTTAACGTGCCGATGTGCGTCGTCTCTAACGGCCCAGTCAGCAAAATGCAACATTCGCTTGGCAAACTCAATATGCTGCACTATTTCCCGGAAAAACTGTTCAGCGGTTACGATATCCAACGCTGGAAGCCCGATCCGGCGTTAATGTTCCATGCGGCAAAAGCGATGAATGTGAACGTTGAAAACTGCATTCTGGTTGATGACTCCAGCGCCGGTGCGCAGTCAGGAATCGATGCCGGTATGGAAGTGTTTTACTTCTGCGCTGACCCGCACAATAAGCCGATCGTTCATCCGAAAGTCACTACTTTTACCCATCTTTCACAGTTACCGGAACTCTGGAAGGCTCGCGGCTGGGATATAACTCAGTAAATAAAGAGACCGGTGATATATATCACCGGTCAGATTACGTACTCGCAGATTGCCTGATGCGGCATACGGTTAGCGTGAGGCTTTCGGATCTTTCTCTGCCAGCAGTTTATCCAGCTCATCGCCGCCGACGTGACGGAAATCCTGCCCTTTCACGTAGTAGAAGATATATTCACAGATATTCTGACAACGGTCACCGATACGTTCGATTGAACGCGCACAGAACAGCGCGGTAAGTACGCTCGGAATAGTGCGCGAATCTTCCATCATGTAGGTCATCAGCTGACGAACAATACCTTCGTACTCCTGATCGACTTTTTTATCTTCACGATAAATTCGTACCGCTTCGTCAATATCCATGCGCGCGAACGCGTCCAGTACGTCATGCAGCATCTGGATTGTGTGACGCCCCAGAGATTCCAGACTTACCAGCAACGGCTGATGCTGCTGGGAGAATTTCTCCAGCGCAGTACGGCAGATTTTGTCCGCCACGTCGCCAATACGCTCCAGTTCGGCGATGGTTTTGCTGATCACCATCACCAGACGCAGGTCGCTCGCCGTCGGCTGACGTTTAGCAATAATGCGCACACAGGCTTCATCGATTGCCACTTCCATCATGTTGACGTTTTTGTCGCCTTCGATCACACGCTTCGCCAGATCGCTATCCTGATTGTGCATGGCGGTGATGGCATCAGTAAGCTGTTGCTCCACCATACCGCCCATGGTCATCACCTGCGTGCGGATGCTTTCCAGTTCGGCATTGAACTGGCCAGAAATATGTTTATTAAGATTGAGACTGTCCATAACGCACTCCTGAATCAACCGTAACGACCGGTGATGTAGTCTTCTGTTTGTTTCTTCGCTGGCTTGGTGAACAGATCGTCCGTGTTGCTGAACTCAATCAATTCGCCCATATACATAAATGCCGTGTGGTCGGAACAACGCGCAGCCTGCTGCATGTTGTGGGTGACGATCACCACGGTGTAATCCTGCTTCAGTTCGGTGATCAGCTCTTCAATACGCCCGGTGGAGATAGGGTCGAGCGCCGAACACGGTTCGTCGAGCAGCAGCACTTCCGGGCGAATGGCGATTCCTCGCGCAATGCACAGACGCTGTTGCTGACCACCAGAGAGAGAGTAACCGCTCTGGTGCAATTTATCTTTGGTTTCGTTCCACAATGCGGCTTTGGTCAATGCCCACTGTACGCGCTCGTCCATGTCGGCACGAGAGAGCTTCTCAAACAGACGGACACCAAAAGCGATGTTGTCGTAGATGGACATCGGGAACGGTGTCGGTTTCTGGAACACCATGCCCACTTTCGCACGCAGCAGGGCGATATCCTGAGTGTTCGTCAGAATGTTGTCGCCATCGAGCAGAATTTCACCTTCCGCACGCTGATCCGGGTACAGTTCAAACATTTTATTGAAGGTACGCAGCAGCGTCGATTTACCGCAGCCGGACGGCCCGATAAACGCCGTAACCTGGTTTTTAGCGATATCCAGGTTGATGTTTTTCAGGGCATGGAATTTGCCGTAGTAGAAGTTCAAATTACGAACCTGAATTTTACTCGGGGCAGTTTCAACCATACTCATTGCAATCTTTTCCTCATCGTGCCTGATGCACTTCGCGAATCAGGCTTACCGTAGGCCGGATAAGGCGCTCACGCCGCATCCGGCAAAGTGTTAACCGTGTACAGAGTCAAAAAGGCGCTCGATCGGTCCCCTCGCCCCTCTGGGGAGAGGGGAAAACCGTGTTAGCAATATCAACCGTGTTTATTCTTCGCAAAAACAACGCGCGCCAGAATGTTCAGCAGCAGTACGCACAGGGTAATGATCAATACCCCGGCCCAGGCCAGTTGCTGCCATTCCGCAAACGGGCTCATCGCAAACTTAAAGATCGTCACCGGCAGGTTGGCGATCGGCTGCATCATGTCCGTGCTCCAGAACTGGTTGGAGAGCGCGGTAAACAGCAGCGGCGCGGTTTCACCGGCAATACGGGCAATCGCCAGCAGGATACCGGTCATGATCCCGGATACCGACGCTTTCAGCGTAATCGCGGAGATCATCTTCCACTTCGGCGTACCCAGCGCATAAGCCGCTTCACGCAGGCTGTCCGGCACCAGTTTCAGCATGTTCTCGGTGGTACGGATAACAATCGGCACCTGCAACAGCGCCAGCGCAATTACGCCCGCCCAGCCGGAGAAGTGCTCCATCTGCGCCACCACGATGGTATAAACAAACAGACCAACCACAATCGACGGTGCAGAGAGCAGAATGTCGTTAATAAAGCGAATCACTTCTGCCAGCCAGGATTTACGGCCATACTCCGCCAGATAAATCCCCGCCATAATACCCAGCGGCGTACCGAATACCGTGGCCCACAAAATTAACAGGCCGCTACCCGCCAGGGCGTTCGCCAGACCACCACCTTCCGTATTTGGCGGCGGCGTCATTTCGGTGAACAGCGCCAGCGACATACCGTCGATTCCGCGAGTGATGGTGGACATTAAAATCCAGATCAGCCAGAACAGGCCGAAGGCCATCGTCGCCATTGAGAGCGTCAGCGCAATACGGTTTTTGAGACGGCGACGCGCCTGCATTTTGCGGCGGGATTCCGCCAGCGCCGCAGTGGTTTGCATTTCAACCATAGCCATTAGCGTGCCCCCTCATTCTTAGCCAGGCGCATAATCATAAACTTCGATGCGGCCAGTACGATGAAGGTAATTACAAACAGGATCAGGCCGAGTTCCATCAGTGCGGCAACGTGCAGGCCAGATTCCGCTTCCGCAAATTCGTTGGCCAGCGCAGAGGTGATACTGTTGCCCGGCATGTACAGCGAGGCGCTGTCGAGCTGGTAGGTGTTACCGATGATAAAGGTCACCGCCATGGTTTCACCGAGCGCGCGCCCCAGCCCCAGCATAATGCCGCCGATAACACCATTTTTGGTGAACGGAAGAACGATACGCCAGATAACTTCCCAGGTGGTGCAGCCGATACCGTAGGCCGACTCTTTCATCATCACAGGTGTCTGTTCGAACACATCGCGCATGACCGCCGCAATGTACGGAATGATCATAATGGCGAGGATCACGCCTGCCGCGAGGATACCGATACCAAATGCCGGGCCGGAGAACAGCGCGCCGACAATCGGGATATTCGACAGGATATTGCCGACTGGCTCCTGGAAGTAAACGGCAAACAGCGGCGCGAAGATAAACAGCCCCCACATGCCGTAAACGATACTTGGAATGGCTGCCAGCAGCTCAATGGCGATCCCCAGCGGGCGCTTCAGCCAGCCTGGCGCAAGCTCGGTCAGGAACAGGGCGATACCGAAACTCACCGGAACGGCGATCAGCAGCGCGATAAACGAGGTCACCAGCGTACCGTAGATCGGCACCAGCGCCCCGTAAATATCGTTCGGTGCATCCCACTCTTTGGTCCACAGGAAAGCCAGACCAAATTTCTGAATGCTCGGCCAGGAGGAGATGATCAGAGAGACAATAATGCCACCCAACATCAATAGCACAATCAGCGCCGCCAGTTTTACCAGCACGCTGAAAATTATGTCGCCCTTTTTACCCGGTGGGTTAAAAGCAGGCTTGGTTGCAGCCATAAGTTACTCTTCAGTTAAACGCGTTTACAAAGTCATTTTGTAATGCCGGATACGACGTAAAGACCTTATCCGGCATGGTGTTTTATTAGTACAGCGGCTTACCGCTACTGTCTTTAATATTGGTCTTCCACGCAGCGCGAACCTGTTCTACAACGCTCTCCGGCAGGCTGGCGTAATCAAGGTCGTTAGCCTGTTTAGCCCCGGTTTTGTATGCCCAGTCGAAAAACTTCAGCACTTCTACACCCTGCTCAGGTTTCTTCTGATCTTTGTGGATCAGTATGAACGTGGTAGAGGTGATCGGCCATGCATCTTCGCCTTTCTGGTTGGTCAGATCCTGAGCGAAGGTTTTGCTCCAGTCTGCGCCTTTTGCCGCATTGGCGAAGTTTTCTTCGGTCGGACTAACCGGTTTACCGTCGGCGGAGATCAGTTTGGTGTACGCCAGGTTATTCTGCTTAGCGTAAGCATATTCAACGTAACCAATCGCACCCGGCAGACGCTGAACGAACGCGGCGATACCGTCGTTACCTTTACCGCCCAGACCGATCGGCCATTTTACGGTAGAGCCAGTACCAACGCTGTTTTTCCACTCTTCGTTCACTTTCGCCAGGTAGCTGGTGAAGACGAAGGAAGTCCCGGAGCCATCTGCGCGGCGCACTACGGCAATGTTCTGTGAAGGCAGTTTCAGACCCGGATTCAGTTTGGCGATGGCTTCGTCATCCCACTTTTTAATTTTGCCCAGGTAGATGTCGCCGAGGGTTTTACCATCCAGCACCAGTTCGCCAGACTTCAGCCCCGGAATGTTAACCGCCAGCACCACGCCGCCAATCACGGTCGGGAACTGGAACAGGCCTTCCTGAGCCAGTTTTTCGTCAGACAGCGGCGCGTCAGAAGCACCGAAATCAACGGTGTTAGCGATAATCTGTTTTACGCCACCGGAAGAACCGATACCCTGGTAGTTAACTTTATTACCGGTTTCTTTCTGGTAAGTGTCAGCCCATTTGGCATACACCGGCGCAGGGAAGGTTGCACCTGCACCTGTCAGGCTTGCTTCTGCAAACACAGAGAAAGCACTCATCGATAAGGTCGCGGCGACAACAGTTGCGACGGTGGTACGCATAACTTTCATAATGTCTCCTGGGAGGATTCATAAAGCATTGTTTGTTGGCTACGAGAAGCAAAATAGGACAAACAGGTGACAGTTATATGTAAGGTTTATGACAGTTTTATGACAAAAGAACATTATTAACTAACATGTTGATTTTTAATCATAAAAAAAGATGACTGATGTCATCTTTTTGTCATGGTGCCAGGAAAAAACGACGAAGAATATGCATAAGATGACAACGGCGCGTGGATCACCGTTGTCAGACTGCGGCTAGCGAATAATCTCAACGGTTATCGTTGCTGTTGCGGTAAATGTTCCGGGCGCAGGGCGAGCGCCGGTCAGACTTGCTGGTGCAGCAGAAAAAGTGACATGTCCCGATTTTTCGCCAAAGACGTTTGTTTCGCCCATATCTGTCGGTAACTCCCCACCGTTAACTTTTATTTCTTTACTATTTTTATCGTAAATTTTAATGCCCACATTTGGATTTGACGTGACAACCATAGAATTATCCGTACTGGATTCAGTAGCATAAAATGATGTGGTGATATCGTCTGTATTCAGTAACCCCATGTTTTCACACTCAATAGTGACGGTTTTAGTGATTTTATGCGTTGTTACCGCACTCCCGGTAACAGAGGAAAAATCTGCGGCGGGTATTTCTTTAAAATCAAAATAAACCGGTTGTAAATTATTAATTTCGCAAGTTTGTGCCGCAGTGATATCGCCGTGAATGTAAACATCAGCCATCGGTTGAGAATAATCAACCGGCGTATCACGACTGATGGTTGCATATAACGTAGATATCTTTGTTTCAGGAATAATTAACTTTCCCACAAAGGTTTTTTTGATATAAAAATAAATTTGTGCTCTTGCACCACTCGAAAAATTTAATGGTGCTATGCGACCGCAGTCATAACTGGCAGAAGGCTTATTAGGCTGATATTCAAAAGGTGCATTAACCATTCCAACCCCGAGAATATCGATTGCAATACCCACATCGAGATTCGGATTAAGATTATAATAACTCAAATTTGAGTGAACACCAGCAAAGCTTAAGGCATCATTGATTCTGGCTGTGTAGTAAATAAAGGAGAATCGATCTAAAGGCCCCGTATCACAATGACAGCGACCTGGATAAGAGCCACCATTACTCACCGTGGTGTTAAATATCGTACCTACTCTGTTCTGGTTCGCTGTAATAAGATAGCCTGAAAAATTAAGCGTACTATGGAAAACCCCATTATCTGGAGTACAGATACCTTTAGGCGCAGCTAGTATTGTGCCACTAAAAGAGACAATAAGAATCGCCAACCACCATCGTATAATATTCTTGTTCATAAAAATCCTTTTAATGACATGTCACGTCTTGCTCAATTAATCCACTTTCACTTGCAGGTAATGAGAGAGTGTAATCGAAGGTACATTTTGTGGTCGCATTTTCGCCCCAGGATAATGTTACTTGTCCCTTTTCAGTAAGTCCCGAGAGATAAAGCTCGCCATGGTCCCCCACAATCCCTGAGTTTGCAGAGGACGCGCTTTGTACTGATGCCATCGCGCCAAATGGTGCTGGCTTACCTTTTACATTCATGACTCTGAATAAAACACGGTAACCCACATGCGTAACAAACTCTGCTTTAACCACAGCGCCACGCGTCGGAATCATCGTCACGACGGTATTATCAAGCTCGACATTTGCTTTCGAGAAATAGTTATCACTGATTGCCACTCGGTTTTCATCATATGGATTTAGTTGTGTCTTGACCGTGTAGCCACGCCAGTCCGTTGCGGCACCGCGCATATTATCAATTTCCAGCCCGGCTGCGCCTGGTGCTTTAACCAGCGCGATGGTTTCACCTAACTCCTGACTTAACGTTACCCCTTCGCTGTGCGCCAGAATACCGCCCTTAATACCGTAATTGAGTCGCTGGGAATTTTGGCTGTAATTATAACTGCCGTTCAGCGAACCGTAGGTGCCGTCATAAGACAGTGACATATTCCCGCCAACTTCATCATCGTGGCTGTTATAAGACTGCATTAAATTCCAGGACAGATTATTTTTTTCCAGGGCTGTTCCGCTTATCCCTACTTGATGTGAACTGCCGGAATTATCATTTTGTGAAACGGAATATGTGGCGTAACTATTCCCCCACCAGCCAGATAAAGGCACAGATAAAGAGAGCATGTAGATCTGCTCACTGCTGTTATCACTGGCATAATTATTACTCGTCCCCTGACGAGCGGTATTGGAATAACTCCAGGAGATATTCCACGAGAGACGCTTCCAGCTACTGCTGTAGCCAAATTGCATTAATCGCTCGACATCATCAGTATGCCAGTACTGCTGACGACTTAATGTCAGGTATACGTTGCCGTAATCTCTTCCCAGCGACTGCGTTAGCGTTCCTTCCACACGACTGCGGCGGTTACCGGTTTGCCAGAAATCGTCAGGACTGTTGCTCCGTGACGCCCATTCGTTGAGGGTATAGTAGCCTTCAGTGGAATAACGATAGCCAACCAGACGCAAACTGGTGTCCGTATCATCAAAACGTTTCGAATACAGAAAGCGATAGGACTGTCCGGTTTCCGTATCATCATGACTAAATTTTGCACGCGCATGAGTCACATCGAACGAGATAGCCCCCAGAGAACCAAGATCTTTACCCATCCCTAACGCTGCTGAACCATAATTCTCGGTAGCCTGTAAACCACCATACAACGTAAACCCATGCGGCAGGCCATGAAGGATCTGCGCCTGGATGACATCTGGCATAAATCCATCTTCATCGCGTAATTCACCCACACTGATATCGACATCTGTTTGACCTTCACGCTTAAGGATTGCCAAAGTGGCGTAAGGTTGGGTGAATCGTTGTTCGCTACCATCTTCTTCCTTGATAGTTACGTCCAAATCCCCCCCCGAGCTGGCGGTGTTCAGGTCGGTAATTTCAAAGGCACCTTGTGGAACGGCAGATTGGTAAATCACATAACCGCTTTGACGTATGATGACCGTAGCGTTGGACTTGGCAATGCCACGCACCACAGGGGCAAATCCATTCTGGCTGGCAGGCAACATATCGTTATCGGTATAAAGACGTGCGCCACGGATTTGTGTGCTGTCGAAAATATCGCTCGCCGTCCACGTATCGCCGATCATAATCTGGCTTCGTAACGCGGCAATATTACGTTGTATCCAGGTGCTTATAGAGTTGTAATCCGCACGACCATCGGTTGTGTTTAAGGTGCTGTAATTGCGTAATCGCCACGACCCAATATTCAGCCCGTTGCGCAGGTTGAGATAGCTGGTATTCGTCTCCTGAGAACCATAATCAGAACGCAGGGTATGTGAACCGGAAAAATCGTAGTTGATGGTGAGCGCATTAATTCCCTCATCCCAACGCGTAGGGCTTATGTAATCGTAGGCCATCGCGTCCATGTAGATTTGGGGAATAGAGATATTCAGTTGCAGTTTATCGCTGTCCAGTTGCCAGGATGAGCCTTCAATGCGTGGCTCAGGATCAATACAGACCGTTTCATCCACATCATTGAGCGATTTCAGTGCATCAACTTTTACGCCAAAGGAGATCAGCGTTTTTTTTATAGCGACAAAGCAGGCGTGTAAATCAGCATCGGGATTATCCTGAACAAATGTCACATCCTGACGTTCAAACATTTTACCGTTGATAAAAATATCAACGCTATAAACGCCGGGAGGCATCATATTTGCCCGGTTAAACTGACGAATGTCGACCCCGGATTGATGGTCGATTTCCAGTAGCGCCGGGTTAAATACGCTGACCTGGGCCATCAGACTATGTGAGAATATCAGACACGTCCCTGCCATCAGGCCAACCGCTATTCTGGTCGTAACCATAATACGCCTATCCTTATGCCATGCTTACAGTGCGTTTTTTAGCGGTTCGCTTATCGCGCCATAATCATTTATGAATCGCCAGGTCATTTGGTTACCCACAGAATTGGCAGGCAACGGTAAAGAGAGCGTTTCGAAAGGACGGATCATATTGAGAGGCACATCATGGCCATCAACAATGACATCCATCACACTGATATGAATCGGGTTTGGATTTTCAGCAATCAGATTTTTGCCTTCACGGCGCCACTTAACCTTAGGCGCTGCATCTTCAGGAATAAGTCGAATAGTTGCTGGTCGCTAGAACAGCTTGATACGCGTTTTAACAGCAATTTCCAAAGAGTTAGCCGCTTTATTGGTTGCTGCAGGCGGAATATTTTTGATATTCAGCCAGAAGACGGATTCACGGTCGTCGGGTAATGACATTCCCTTCGTGTGAAGAATACGTAATACTTTTTCTTGTCCGGGTTCAAGTCGGGATACAGGAGGTATAACAGTAAAGGGCGCTTTACTTTTATCATCTTTATTAAACGGATCCACCCATGACTGGATGAGATAAGGGATCTTCTCTTCCTTGCTGAATACAGAAATAGATTTATCTGCATTATTACTTATGTAAACAACCCGCGTACCGCCAATGACAACGCCTGCATAGGTTAATGCTGGCTGGCCTAAAAAAAGGCTTAACATAATCGCGATAAATAATTTGTACCAAAGGGTTGTTTTAAAGAGCCTGATTAAACAACTTTTTCTGGACATAATAACTCCCTGGCCAAAGCCAACTGAATAAAAAGGCTCTGATAAATTATTTCTTATATTCGATAGTAAATTGTGAATCGGCGTTCGCTGTACCCGCCGTTACGACTGCATTTGTTGCAACATAGCGTGCAATAAATTTCATTTCCGCAGTGCCGTTACCATCGATAGTGGTATAAGCTGAATCGTTATAAAGTTTGACCTGAGAGTTGTCAGCCTGGTTAAAGATACGGATACCAACACCAGTGGCCACAATCGCTGCCCCGGTGCCGGTATAATCACCCGGATCGGCAGCTGTAGTCGGAGTACCCACTTTCAGATCGCCATCGCCGCCAGGTGCTTCTGTACCATCAAAACGAACCGCAGCCTGAGTGTACGTTGCCGGGCATTTCTCCAGTTTAATACTAAACTGCTGTGGCGATGCCATGCTACCTACGCCTGAAAATGCATTTTTACTGACTTTTCCAAGAGGAACAGTTTGATCCGCTGTATCGGAGGTAACTTCACAACTACTGTCAACAATTTCACCAACAAAGTGAACAACACCATCCTCTGCGAGTGCATGTCCGGCCAGCATTAAAGATGCCAGCGTGAATGCACCACCAATAATATTACGTTTCATAAAAACTCCATTGATATAATATATCCTTCAACCCGAACCATCACTTATATTAATAAGTGTATTTATGATTCGCAAACATATTACATCAATGACACAGGTTTAGCTAAATTAATATCTATAAATCAATCGGAGAATATAAACTTATTATATAAATATTATTCAAATAATAGTAAATCAAGTTCGTAAACGGACATTGGTAAAAATTCAGAATATATTTATTTAGTTATCTAAATGGAAAATTTATTGGAAATAAATATGAAAAAGGGCCACCCGCTGGCAGCCCTTACTTACTTAACGGTTAGAATTACTCAACCGTAACCGATTTCGCCAGGTTACGCGGCTGGTCAACATCGGTGCCTTTGATCAGCGCGACATGGTACGCCAGCAGTTGCAGCGGAACGGTGTAGAAGATTGGGGCAATCACTTCTTCCACATGCGGCATCTCGATGATGTGCATATTATCGCTACTTACAAAACCTGCGTCCTGATCGGCAAAGACGTACAACTGACCGCCACGCGCGCGAACTTCTTCAATGTTGGATTTCAGTTTTTCCAACAGTTCGTTATTCGGCGCGACGACGATAACCGGCATATCGGCGTCAATCAACGCCAGCGGACCGTGTTTCAGTTCACCCGCAGCGTAGGCTTCAGCGTGAATATAAGAGATCTCTTTCAGCTTCAATGCGCCTTCCAGCGCGATGGGATACTGATCGCCACGGCCCAGGAACAGTGCGTGATGTTTGTCAGAGAAATCTTCTGCCAGAGCTTCAATACGTTTGTCCTGAGACAGCATCTGCTCAATACGACTCGGCAGCGCCTGCAGACCATGCACGATGTCATGTTCAATGGAGGCATCCAGACCTTTCAGTCGAGACAATTTTGCCACCAGCATCAACAGCACAGTTAGCTGAGTGGTAAAGGCTTTGGTAGATGCCACGCCAATTTCAGTACCTGCATTGGTCATCAGCGCCAGATCGGATTCACGCACCAGAGAAGAACCAGGAACGTTACAGATTGCCAGCGAACCAAGGTAACCCAGCTCTTTCGACAGACGCAGGCCAGCCAGGGTATCTGCCGTTTCACCGGACTGCGACAGAGTGATCATCAGACTGTTACGACGCACGGCTGATTTGCGATAGCGGAATTCAGAGGCGATTTCGACGTCGCACGGAATGCCTGCCAGCGATTCAAACCAGTAGCGGGAAACCATACCAGAATTGTAAGAAGTGCCACAGGCGAGGATCTGAATATGCTCAACCTTCGACAGCAGTTCATCGGCATTCGGGCCCAGCTCGCTTAGATCAACCTGACCGTGGTTAATACGTCCGGCGAGAGTGTTTTTGATCGCGTTAGGCTGTTCGTAGATCTCTTTCTGCATGTAGTGGCGGTAAATACCTTTATCGCCCGCGTCATATTGCAGATTGGATTCGATATCCTGACGTTTTACTTCCGCGCCAGATTTATCGAAGATGTTTACCGAACGGCGAGTGATTTCCGCAATATCGCCCTCTTCAAGGAAGATAAAACGGCGGGTCACCGGCAATAGTGCCAACTGGTCAGAAGCGATAAAGTTTTCGCCCATACCGAGGCCGATAACCAGCGGGCTACCGGAACGAGCCGCCAGCAAAGTATCCGGGTTGCGGGTGTCCATGATAACCGTACCGTAAGCGCCACGCAGTTGCGGGATAGCGCGCAGAACGGCCTCACGCAGAGTGCCGCCCTGTTTCAGTTCCCAGTTCACCAGGTGAGCAATCACTTCTGTGTCGGTTTCAGAAACGAAGGTATAGCCACGCGCTTTTAACTCTTCGCGCAGCGGTTCATGGTTTTCGATGATGCCGTTATGCACCACCACAATGTGTTCAGAAACATGCGGATGCGCATTCGCTTCTGAAGGTTCTCCGTGAGTCGCCCAGCGGGTGTGAGCAATACCGGTGCCACCATGCAGAGGATGTTCTTCCGCTGCCTGGGCCAGCATCTGTACTTTACCGAGACGACGCAAGCGGGTCATATTTCCGTTTGCATCGACGACTGCCAAACCGGCAGAGTCATAACCACGGTATTCCAGACGACGTAAGCCTTCAAGAAGGATTTCAGCTACATCACGTTGCGCGATCGCGCCAACAATTCCACACATAGTTTTTAATTCCGATTGATATCGTTGTCGGTCAACCTGTATACCCGATTTTTCGGGCGCCCCGAGCCTTGTAGAGAGTGGGGTTATTTTTATAAGTACAACATATTGGGCGGGAGATTATGTTATCTCCTCATCCCTGGTGGCCGGATTACCCAGCCAGAATTACTTTTTCTTAACCGGACGACGCCAGCCTTCTTTTTGTGACTGCGGCACACGGCTGATTGCCAGGGCATTTTCACCAACATTGCGCGTTACGGTAGTACCCGCAGCAATGGTTGCGCCTTTACCAACCGTTACCGGTGCAACAAGTTGGGTGTCAGAACCGACAAATACATCGTCGCCAATAATGGTTTTAAATTTATTCGCACCGTCGTAGTTGCAGGTAATAGTTCCCGCGCCGATGTTAACGTTATCGCCGATTTCCGCATCGCCCAGGTAAGTCAGATGACCGGCTTTCGAGCCTTTACCCAGACGCGCCTTTTTCATCTCAACAAAGTTACCGACGTGTGCGCCTTCCAGCAGTTCTGCACCAGGGCGCAGACGGGCAAACGGGCCAATGGTACAGGCCGCCGCCAGATTCGCATCTTCCACGACTGTATATGGGCTGATTTCGCAATCATCGCCAATCACGCTGTTTTTAATCACGCAACCAGTGCCAATTTTCACGCGATTGCCGAGAGTAACATTACCCTCGATGATAACGTTAGTATCAATTTCAACATCGCGCCCGTGAGTAAGCGTACCGCGCAGATCAAAACGAGCCGGATCGCGCAGCATAACTCCCGCCAGCAGCAATTTTTCTGCCTGTTCGGACTGATAAACGCGCTCCAGGCGGGAGAGTTGCAGACGGTTATTTACACCTTCGACTTCGCTTAAACGCTGCGGATGTACAGCGACGATTTCACGTCCTTCCTGATACGCCAGGGCAATAATGTCGGTGATGTAGTACTCGCCCTGAGCATTATTATTGGTCAGCTTCGCCAGCCAGCGTTTCATATCTGCACCGTTGGCGATCAGAATACCGGTGTTGATCTCCTGGATTTGACGCTGCTCATCGGTAGCATCTTTATGCTCAACAATGCCGGTAACTTTGCCATTCTCACGGGTAATGCGACCATAACCGGTTGGATCATCCAGTTTCACTGTCAGCAGACCAATCCCACCCTGCGGTTTTGCATCACGCAGACGCTGGAGTGTTTCGACCGAGATCAGCGGCACATCGCCGTAGAGCATTAAAATGTCTTCATCATCGGCAAAGAAAGGTGCAGCCTGCTGCATTGCATGACCGGTGCCCAGTTGCTCGGCCTGAAGCACCCAGTTCAGGTTGTCATCTTTCAGCGACTGTTTAAGCAGATCGCCACCGTGACCGTAAACCAGGTGAACGTGTGCTGCGCCTAATTCATTCGCAGCATCAATGACATGCTGAACCATCGCTTTCCCGGCAAGGGTATGCAGCACTTTTGGAATATCAGAATACATGCGAGTGCCTTTGCCTGCTGCAAGGATCACTACGCTCATAGCATTATTCAACATACGCGTCCTGACTGTAATTTGAGAACGAATTTAAACCGCTTCACATTGAAAAAACTACATTTTTTTCATCGTGAAATGGACAGAGGATAAATTGCGCAATAAAGGATTATCCCCACTGACGAAAACATCATTTTCGACCATTGGCGCGCCTTTTGTCTGCATAAAAGTAAGATAGCACCTTCATTTAAGCGTCAGCATGATGTTTTTGCTCTTATTTCGATCAATGAATAAACGAGAAAACAAGCAAAGAGTTTCGCTGGTTTATATAAGAAGAGTTAATCGCGGAACATGAATGACCACAGCACAAATCCTGCTGTACCGCTATCCAGATGAAAATATGCGCAGCGCACGCAATAAAAAAGCCAGCCTGTTTCCAGACTGGCTTTGTGCTTTTCAAGCCGGTGTTACATCGCTTTTTTGGTCAACTCGATAACGCGCAGCTGCGCGATCGCTTTGGCCAGTTCCGCAGACGCCTGAGCGTAATCTACGTCGCCGTGAGAGCTGCTAATGTGCTCTTCAGCCTTACGTTTCGCTTCCATGGCTCGCGCTTCGTCGAGATCCTGGCCGCGAATTGCGGTGTCGGCCAGAACGGTCACGTTGCCAGGCTGCACTTCAAGAATGCCGCCAGACAGATAGATAAACTCTTCGTGACCGTGCTGTTTCACGATGCGAATCATACCAGGCTTAATGGCGGTGAGCAGCGGTGCGTGGCCAGGGTAGATCCCCAGTTCACCTTCGCTACCCGTTACCTGGATTTTCTCGACCAGACCAGAGAACATTTGTTGTTCTGCGCTGACGACGTCCAGGTGGTAAGTCATTGCCATATCACCCTCCGATTAAGGCGTTAAAGTTTTTTGGCTTTTTCCACTGCTTCTTCGATGGAACCGACCATGTAGAACGCCTGCTCCGGCAGGTGATCGTATTCGCCTTCCATGATGCCTTTAAAGCCACGGATGGTGTCTTTCAGGGAGACGTATTTACCCGGAGAACCGGTGAATACTTCTGCCACGAAGAACGGCTGGGACAGGAAACGCTGGATCTTACGAGCGCGCGCTACCACCAGTTTGTCTTCTTCAGACAGTTCATCCATACCCAGGATGGCGATGATGTCTTTCAGTTCCTGATAACGTTGCAGGATGGACTGAACGCCACGAGCGGTGTCGTAGTGTTCCTGACCAACTACCAGCGGATCCAGCTGACGGCTGGTGGAGTCCAGCGGGTCAACGGCCGGGTAGATACCCAGAGATGCGATCTGACGGCTCAGTACCACGGTTGCGTCAAGGTGAGCAAAGGTGGTTGCTGGGGATGGGTCAGTCAAGTCATCCGCAGGTACGTATACCGCCTGAACGGAGGTGATAGAACCGGTTTTGGTGGAGGTGATACGTTCCTGCAGAACACCCATCTCTTCCGCCAGGGTCGGCTGATAACCTACCGCTGAAGGCATACGACCCAGCAGTGCGGATACTTCCGTACCGGCCAGGGTGTAACGATAGATGTTGTCAACAAACAGCAGAACGTCACGACCTTCGTCACGGAATTTCTCAGCCATGGTCAGGCCGGTCAGAGCAACGCGCAGACGGTTTCCCGGCGGCTCGTTCATCTGGCCATACACCAGGGATACTTTGTCGATAACGTTGGAGTCGGTCATTTCGTGGTAGAAGTCGTTACCCTCACGAGTACGTTCACCTACGCCCGCAAACACAGAGTAACCGGAGTGCTCGATCGCGATGTTACGAATCAGCTCCATCATGTTTACGGTTTTACCTACACCCGCACCACCGAACAGACCAACTTTACCGCCCTTAGCGAACGGACACATCAGGTCGATAACTTTGATACCGGTTTCCAGCAGTTCCTGAGAGTTTGACAGCTCTTCGTAGGAAGGTGCTGCGCGGTGAATCGCCCAACGCTCTTCTTCACCGATCTCGCCTTTCATGTCGACCGGTTCGCCCAGTACGTTCATGATACGACCCAGAGTCGCTTTACCTACCGGGACTTCGATCGGGTGTTCGAGGTCTTTTACATCCAGACCGCGACGCAGACCGTCGGAGGAACCCATTGCGATGGTACGCACGATACCGCCGCCGAGCTGCTGCTGAACTTCCAGCACCAGACGCTCATTACCATTTTGCACCTCAAGAGCATCGTACACGCGCGGTACGGCATCCTGAGGGAATTCGACGTCAACTACGGCGCCGATTACCTGGACAATCTTTCCAGTAGCCATCTTAAATCCTCTACGAAATAACCTGTTTAAACCGCGGCGGCCCCCGAGACGATCTCGGTGAGTTCCTGAGTAATGCTGGCCTGACGAGCTTTGTTGTATACCAACTGCAGCTCTTTAATCAGGCTGCCGCCATTGTCGGTCGCGGCTTTCATCGCCACCATACGGGCGGCCTGCTCGCTGGCCAGGTTTTCAACCACGCCCTGATAAACCTGAGATTCGACATAACGACGCAGCAGGGTATCCAGCAACGCCTTCGGATCGGGTTCGTACAGGTAATCCCAGGATTTGTGTTTCAGATCATCATCATCTGACGCCGGTAACGGCAGCAGCTGGCTGATAGTCGGAACCTGAGACATGGTGTTAATAAATTTGTTGCTGACAATGTAAAGCTTGTCCAGACGGCCTTCATCGTAGGCCTGCAACATCACTTTTACCGGACCGATCAGTTCGGACAGGGAAGGGTTATCCCCCATGCCGGTGACCTGGGCAACAACATTGCCGCCCACGGAGTTGAAGAACGACACGCCTTTCGAGCCGATCATTGCGAGGTCGCATTGAACGCCTTTGTCGGTCCAGGTCTTCATTTCCGCCAGCAGTTTTTTGAACAGGTTAATGTTCAAACCACCGCACAAACCACGGTCGGTCGACACCACCAGGTAGCCCACGCGTTTAACGTCGCGGTCTTCCAGGTATGGGTGCTTATATTCCAGATTACCGTGTGCAAGGTGACCAATCACTTTGCGCATGGTTTCTGCATAAGGACGGCTGGCCGCCATGCGATCCTGCGATTTACGCATTTTGGAAGCGGCGACCATCTCCATCGCTTTAGTGATCTTTTGCGTGTTCTGGACGCTTGCGATCTTACTACGTATCTCTTTTGCGCCGGCCATGAGCTTCTCCTCAATGCCTTGCGGCCTGCCCTAAGGCAAGCCGCCAGACGTTACCAGGATTGGGTTGCTTTGAAGGAATCGAGGATGCCTTTCAGCTTGCCTTCGATTTCGTCGTTGTAGCCACCGGTCTGGTTGATCTCTTGCATCAACGGAGCGTGATCACGGTCGACGTAAGCCAGCAGAGCGGCTTCGAAGCTGCCGATTTTCGACAGTTCAACATCCGCCAGGTAACCACGTTCTGCTGCGAACAGAACCAGAGACTGTTGCGCTACGGACATCGGCGCATACTGTTTCTGTTTCAGCAGTTCGGTTACTTTCTGACCGTGGTCAAGCTGCTTACGTGTTGCATCGTCAAGGTCGGATGCAAACTGAGAGAACGCTGCCAGTTCACGATACTGTGCCAGAGCGGTACGGATACCACCGGACAGTTTTTTCATGATCTTGGTCTGTGCTGCACCACCAACACGGGATACGGAAATACCCGGGTTAACCGCAGGACGAATACCGGCGTTGAACAGGTTGGTTTCCAGGAAGATCTGACCATCGGTAATGGAGATTACGTTGGTCGGAACGAACGCAGAAACGTCACCCGCCTGAGTTTCTATAATCGGCAGCGCGGTCAGAGAACCGGTTTTCCCTTTCACTTCACCTTTGGTGAAGGCTTCAACGTATTCGGCGTTAACACGCGCAGCACGCTCCAGCAGACGAGAGTGGAGGTAGAATACGTCGCCCGGGAATGCTTCACGTCCTGGCGGACGACGGAGCAGCAGGGAGATCTGACGGTAAGCAACAGCCTGTTTAGACAGGTCATCGTAAATGATCAGCGCATCTTCGCCACGGTCACGGAAGTATTCGCCCATTGCACAACCGGCATACGGTGCCAGGTATTGCAGTGCTGCGGATTCAGACGCGGTTGCTACCACAACAATGGTGTTAGCCAGTGCGCCGTGCTCTTCCAGTTTACGTACCACGTTAGAAATGGTGGACGCTTTCTGGCCGATAGCGACATAGATACATTTGATACCGGAATCGCGCTGGTTGATGATCGCGTCGATTGCCAGTGCGGTTTTACCGGTCTGACGGTCACCGATGATCAATTCACGCTGACCACGACCGATTGGGATCATGGAGTCAACGGCTTTATAACCAGTCTGTACAGGCTGATCTACGGACTGACGTTCGATAACGCCCGGAGCGATTGCTTCTACAGCAGAGAAGCCGTCGTGATCCAGCGGACCTTTACCGTCGATTGGCGCACCCAGGGTGTTAACCACACGACCCAGCAGGCCACGGCCAACCGGAACTTCCAGGATACGACCAGTACACTTAACTTTCATGCCTTCGGCAAGGTCAGCGTACGGACCCATAACTACCGCACCTACAGAGTCGCGCTCGAGGTTCAGTGCGATAGCGTAACGGTTACCCGGCAGGGAGATCATTTCACCCTGCATACAATCGGCCAGGCCGTGAATGCGGATAACACCGTCACTTACAGAAACAATAGTACCTTCGTTGTGAGCTTCACTCACAACATTGAACTGAGCAATGCGCTGCTTGATCAGTTCGCTGATTTCGGTGGAATTCAGTTGCATGCTCCAGTCCCCTTAAGACTGCAAGACGTCTGCAAGGCGCTCAAGACGACCGCGTACGCTGCCATCAATGACCATATCACCCGCTCGGATGATAACGCCTGCCATTACAGACTTATCGATTTTGCAATTCAGCTTAACTTTGCGTGACAGACGTTTTTCCATCGCAGCAGAAATTTTCGCGAGCTGTTGTTCACTCAGTGCGGCAGCGGAAATGACGTCTACCTCAGCGGTAGCCTCACTCACGGCACGCAGGTGAATAAACTGCTCCAGAACATCCGGGAGCGCGTTAAGACGACCATTTTCAGCCATAACCCGAATCAGGTTTTGACCGTTTTCGTCCAGTTGCTCACCACAAACTGCGATAAACGACTCGGCGAGCGTTTCTGGCGCCAGTGCGCCAGAGAGAAGCTCTGCCATCTGTTCGTTTTTGGTTACCTCGGCGGCAAACGCCAGCATGTCCTGCCAGCGTTCTACACTTTGGTGTTCGACGGCAAAGTCAAAAGCTGCTTTGGCGTAGGGGCGAGCTACCGTAATAAATTCAGACATCAGCCCCTCCCTCCTTACAGTTCAGCGACAAGTTTATCCACGATGTCGCTGTTAGCAGCTTCATCCACGGAACGTTCGATGATCTTCTCGGCGCCAGCAACAGCCAGGATAGCAACTTGCTTACGCAGCTCTTCACGGGCACGTTTACGCTCGGCTTCAATTTCCGCCTGCGCCTGAGCCACGATTTTAGTACGTTCCTGTTCTGCCTCAGCTTTCGCTTCGTCCAGAATCTGCGAGCGGCGTTTGTTCGCCTGCTCGATGATTACCTGGGCTTCCGCTTTCGCTTTTTTCAGCTGGTCGGTCGCGCTGGCCTTTGCAAGGTCAAGGTCCTTGTGTGCTCGTTCTGCGGAAGCAAGACCGTCAGCAATTTCTTTTTGACGTTTTTCGATGGCAGCCATTAATGGCGGCCATACGTACTTCATGCAGAACAGAACGAACAGGACAAACGCGATGGCCTGGCCGAGGATTGTTGCGTTAAGATTCACAGCACAATGCCTCTATTTAGTTAACGTTCTGATATTGCTCTTTAAATAAAAGCAACGCTTACTACGCGACAGCGAACATCACGTACAGACCCAGACCTACAGCGATCATCGGGATAGCATCCACCAGACCCATAACGATAAAGAACTGAGTACGCAGCAGAGGAATCAGATCAGGTTGACGCGCTGCGCCTTCCAGGAATTTACCCCCGAGGATGCCGATACCGATCGCAGCACCGATTGCCGCCAGACCCATCATCACAGCGGCAGCCATGTACAGCAGATCCATATTCAGGTTTTCCATGACAGTCTCCAGTTTGTTTCAGTTAAAACGTAGTAGTGTTGGTAAATTAATGTTCTTCAGACGCCATCGACAGATAGACGATCGTCAGAACCATGAAGATGAAGGCTTGCAGCGTAATGATCAGGATGTGGAAAATGGCCCACGGCACATTCAGGATCCACTGTGACCACCACGGCAACAGACCAGCAATCAGAATGAAAATCAGCTCACCGGCGTACATGTTACCGAACAGTCGCAAACCGAGTGAAACTGGTTTGGACAGCAGGCTTACCCCTTCAAGGATTAAGTTGACAGGAATGAACGCCCAGTGATTGAACGGCTGCAGCGTCAACTCTTTCGTGAAGCCGCCGATGCCTTTCATTTTGATGCTGTAGAACAGAATCAGGATAAATACGCCCAGAGCCATCGACAGCGTCACGTTCACGTCAGCAGACGGAACTACACGCAGTGCCGGCAAACCGATCCAGTGTTCTGCGATATACGGCAGCAGATCGATAGGCAGTAAGTCCATCAGGTTCATCAGGAATACCCAAACGAAGATCGTCAGGGCCAGCGGTGCAATCAGCTTGCTTTTGCCATGGTACATGTCTTTCACGCTACCATTAACAAAGCCGATTACCAGCTCAATCGCGGTCTGAAACTTACCTGGTACGCCGCTGGTCGCCTTTTTGGCGACGCTACGGAACATAAGCAGGAACAACAGACCCAGCACCACCGAGAAGAACATGGAGTCAATATTGATTGTCCAGAAGGTGGCTGGGGGGTTTTGTGGATCCACCAGCGAGAATGTACGCAGGTCCAGCTGAAGGTTATTCAGGTGGTGTCCTATGTAATCCTGCGGCGTCATATTTTCTGAAGCCATGATGCCTTTTACCCTTTGTTGTTAATTACAGCCGGTGCCAGTATCTGAACCACCAGCACCAAAACCCACGTAACGATCAGCGGCAAGAATACCGCCTTTAAAACCGCCAACGCCACCACCAGTAACACCAACATCGCCAGAACTTTGAAAGCTTCGCCAAATGCGAATGTCCAGGCCACCCGGCCTTTCGCTGGTGTATGCGCCTGGTGACGCCAGGCAAATATCATAAACAAAACGTTAGGCAGAAAGACTGCCAGGCCTCCGCTTAATGCAGAGACGCCCCAGAAGGGGTCTTTGAGGCTGAACAGCAATCCACTTGCTATCACCACCAGTAACTGAACGAGCAGAAGCTTCCGAGCAACGTTTCGACTCACGAGCGACACAGACATCACGTTTTTCACTCCTGCTCCCTTCGAGGTATGCCGCGTGTCGTATAAAACTTTCTTTAAGGCTTAGAGTCAAGCATCAAAAAGCGGTCAAATTATACGGTGCGCCCCCGTGATTTCAAACAATAAGTAGCCAAAAGGTGAATAAATGTTTAAATATTTTTCCAGTGCATACAATTGCGACTTTTCTGCTAACCATGCCAGATCATGAAAAACTGTAAATAACGCGTAAACACTGGTGGTAAAGCGTGCTTCAGATCACAGATTGAGCATGTTCGCGCACAGCATATTTATTTACTTGGCAAATGATGCCATTGCAAGTTTCTGATATTTCAGTCTAAAAACAGATACTGTTTTCATAAATAGCATTTACACAACAAAAACCAGACATTGACATTCTTAATAAAATTTTAACAGCAAATTATGGTTCTTAGCGCCGATTTTTAGCAGACTGATATTTTCACCGATGACTTATTTTCTGCTTACCCAAAAAAGCCACGTTAGTTCATTGATGCGAAATGGTAAACGTGGCGTTAAATGTAACCAGTTATATCAGTAAAAAACCTGGTCGTTGTTAACAGTCAAACCGATAAATTTTTTATGATTTTTTTGATAAAAATTAAATTTTATTTGCTTTAATCACAACCAAATGGCGTTCGCCATCCAGAGCAGGAACCTGAAGTTTAACCACTGATTCAACCTGATATTCTGCGGGCAATAGGGCTATTTCATCTTCCGGCATTTGTCCTTTCAGCGCATAGAAACGGCCTTGCTCGCCAGGAAGATGATGACACCAGCTCACCATATCGTTCAGAGAGGCAAAAGCACGGCTAATTACACCATCAAACGGTGGCTCTGACGGAAACTCTTCTACCCTACTCTGTACCGGCTCAATGTTCTCCAGTTTCAATTCATGTTGAACCTGACGCAGGAAACGCACGCGTTTACCGAGGCTATCCAGTAGTGTGAAGTGGGCGTCAGGGCGTACGATAGATAGAGGAATGCCGGGCAGACCCGGGCCGGTGCCGACATCAATAAAACGTTCACCTTGCAGATAAGGTGCGACGACAATGCTGTCCAGAATATGGCGTACCAGCATCTCATTAGGATCGCGCACCGAAGTCAGGTTGTACGCCTTGTTCCATTTGTGCAGCATATTTACGTAGGCAATAAGCTGATTTTTCTGGTGATCGGTAAGCGAAATTCCTGCGTCTTTCAGCAGTGAGGATAGTTTGTTGAGCACGGTGATTACCTGTTCTTGATGCGTTGCCTGGTAAGCAGGTGCTTACCAGGCATTTTTAATGCGTTATGCGCTACGACGCAGCATACCCTGTTTTTTCAGCCATACCAGCAGAATGGAGATAGCCGCAGGCGTGACGCCAGAAATACGCGAAGCCTGACCGATAGAGGCCGGTTTGTGATCGTTGAGTTTGGCGATCACTTCGTTAGAAAGACCGGATACCTGGCGGTAATCCAGCGTCGCAGGCAGCAAGGTATTCTCGTTACGCAGCTGCTTTTCGATCTCATCTTGCTGGCGCGCAATATAACCTTCGTATTTAACCTGAATCTCAACCTGTTCCGCCGCCTGTTCGTCTGTCAACGCAGGGGCAAACGGCGTCAGCGTGGTTAATTTTTCATAAGTCATTTCCGGACGACGCAGCAGATCTTCACCACTGGCTTCACGGGAAAGCGGCGCAGTCAGGTAAGCATTCACTTCGGCTGCAACGTCCGCTGACGGCGTTACCCAGGTCGATTTCAGACGCTGGCGCTCACGCTCGATGTTCTCAAGCTTCTCGTTAAAGCGCGCCCAACGTTCATCATCAACCAGCCCCAGCTCACGACCAATTTCAGTCAGACGCAGGTCTGCGTTATCTTCACGCAGCATCAGTCGATATTCTGCGCGTGAGGTAAACATACGGTACGGTTCTTTGGTTCCTAAAGTGCACAGGTCATCGACCAGTACGCCAAGGTAAGCCTGGGAACGTGCAGGCGCCCAGCCTTCTTTGTCGGCAGATAGTCGAGCGGCGTTAAGACCGGCCAGCAAACCTTGCGCTGCAGCTTCTTCGTAACCGGTAGTGCCGTTAATCTGACCAGCAAAGAACAGCCCCTGGATAAACTTGCTCTCCAGCGTCGGTTTCAGGTCGCGAGGATCGAAGAAGTCATACTCAATGGCATAACCCGGACGCACGATTTTCGCGTTTTCCATCCCCAGCATGGAGCGGACGATTTGCATCTGCACATCGAACGGCAGGCTGGTGGAGATACCGTTCGGATAAATTTCGTTAGACGTCAGCCCTTCCGGTTCAAGGAAGATCTGATGCTGATTTCTGTCGGCGAAGCGCATGACTTTGTCTTCGATCGACGGACAGTAGCGTGGGCCAACACCTTCAATCACTCCGGCATACATTGGACTACGATCGAGGTTACTGCGGATCACGTCATGAGTTTTCTCGTTGGTATGGGTGATATAGCACGGCACCTGCTGTGGATGCTGCGCTGCGTTGCCCATAAACGAGAACACCGGCATTGGGTTATCGCCATGCTGTTGCGCCAGCACACTGAAATTGATGGTGCGGGCGTCAATACGCGGCGGCGTCCCTGTTTTCAGACGACCAACGCGCAGTGGCAGTTCACGCAAACGGCGAGAAAGCGGAATGGAAGGCGGATCTCCAGCACGACCACCGCTGTAATTATCCAGACCGATATGAATCTTGCCGTCAAGGAAAGTGCCTACAGTGAGCACGACAGCCTTAGCACGGAATTTCAACCCCATTTGGGTGACAGCACCGACCACGCGATCATTTTCGACAATAAGATCCTCAACCGCCTGCTGGAAGATCATCAGGTTTGGTTGATTCTCAAGTGCAGTGCGTACCGCCTGACGGTACAGCACACGATCCGCCTGTGCTCGGGTTGCACGAACCGCCGGTCCTTTGCTGGCGTTTAGTATCCTAAACTGGATACCCGCCTGGTCGATCGCTTTTGCCATCAGACCGCCGAGTGCATCCACTTCTTTTACCAGATGTCCCTTCCCAATACCGCCGATTGCCGGGTTGCAGCTCATCTGTCCCAGAGTGTCGATATTGTGTGTCAAAAGCAGAGTCTGTTGACCCATACGCGCCGCAGCCATCGCGGCCTCGGTGCCTGCATGACCCCCGCCAATGATGATGACGTCAAAAGGATCCGGATAAAACATGGTGATTGCCTCGCATAACGCGGTATGAAAATGGATTGAAGCCCGGGCCGTGGATTCTACTCAACTTTGCCTGCTTGAGAAAGACCTGGGATCCTGGGTATTAAAAAGAAGATCTTTTTATTTAGAGATCTGTTCTATTGTGATCTCTTATTAGGATCGCACTGCCCTGTGGATAACAAGGATCCGACTTTTAAGATCAACAACCTGGAAAGGATCATTAACTGTGAATGATCGGTGATCCTGGACCGTATAAGCTGGGATCAGAATGAGGGGTTATGCACAACGCAAAAACTGAACAACAGTTGTTCTTTGGATAACTACCGGTTGATCCAAGCTTCCTGACAGAGTTATCCACAGTAGATCGCACGATCTGTATACTTATTTGAGTAAATTAATCCACGATCCCAGCCATTCTTCTGCCGGATCTTCCGGAATGTCGTGATCAAGGATGTTGATCTTCAGTGTTTCGCCCATCTGTTTCGCACCGGAATTTTTGAGTTCTGCCTCGAGTTTATCGATAGCCCCACAAAAAGTGTCGTATTCACGACTGCCAATACCGATTGCGCCAAAGCGTACCGCAGAAAGATCGGGTTTTTGTTCCAGCAACGCTTCATAGAAAGGAGAAAGGTTGTCCGGAATGTCTCCGGCGCCGTGGGTAGAACTGATAATCAGCCAGATCCCGGAGGCAGATAAATCTTCTAACAACGGACCATGCAGCGTTTCGGTGGTAAAACCCGCCTCTTCCAGCTTTTCTGCCAGGTGTTCTGCTACATATTCGGCACCGCCCAGGGTACTGCCGCTGATAAGAGTGATATCTGCCATAAACCGCCACCTTTATTAAGAGTGGCGTATTGTACGCTGTGAACGCGCTGGGATCTACCTGTGGAAAAGTATGGGATTAAAAAAGCTGATCATGGCTTGATGGTACGCATGATCGGGTTCTGCAGGACGATCAGTGTTTCGGTGGACTGAATTTCATCAATTGTTTGGATCTTGTTGATAAGTACATGCTGGAGAGCATCGATCGAACGGCACATCACTTTTATAAAGATGCTGTAGTGGCCGGTTGTGTAATAGGCTTCAGTAACTTCATCAAGGCTTTCCAGCTTTGCCAGCGCGGAAGGGTAGTCTTTGGCGCTCTTTAATATAATGCCGATAAAGCAGCCTACGTCATAACCAAGCTGCTTCGGGCTGACGTCGATACGCGCACCGGTAATGATCCCCGCCTGCTTCATTTTCTCTACACGAACGTGAATCGTCCCCGGGCTGACGCCAAATTGTTTCGCCAGTTCAGCGTAAGCGGTGCGCGCATTGCCCATTAATGCTTCCAGGATGCCACGGTCCAGATTGTCGATCAGATAATTTTCCATAGGATTTTCTTATTCATATTGATGATTCATTCTATTTTAGTCTTCTTTTTTAATGAATCAAAAGTGAGTAAGGCTTTTTATTGAATGATTATTGCATGTGTACTGGTTTTTGTTGCTTAATCATACGCAACAGGACGCAGGAGTATAAAAAATGAAAACCGCTTACATTGCCAAACAACGTCAAATTAGCTTCGTGAAATCTCACTTTTCTCGTCAACTGGAAGAACGCTTAGGGCTGATTGAAGTCCAGGCGCCAATCCTTAGTCGTGTGGGGGATGGCACGCAGGATAACTTGTCGGGCTGTGAAAAAGCGGTACAGGTAAAAGTGAAAGCTCTGCCTGATGCCCAGTTCGAAGTGGTTCATTCACTGGCGAAGTGGAAACGTCAGACGTTAGGGCAACACGACTTCAGCGTGGGCGAAGGGCTGTACACGCACATGAAAGCCCTTCGCCCCGATGAAGACCGTCTTTCTCCGTTGCACTCGGTCTATGTAGACCAGTGGGACTGGGAACGCGTAATGGGCGACGGCGAGCGTCAATTCTCGACTCTGAAAAGCACGGTAGAGGCGATCTGGGCGGGAATTAAAGCAACCGAAGCTGCGGTTAGCGAAGAGTTTGGCCTGGCACCGTTCCTGCCGGATCAGATCCACTTCGTACACAGCCAGGAATTACTGTCTCGTTATCCGGATCTCGATGCCAAAGGGCGTGAGCGGGCGATTGCGAAAGATCTTGGCGCGGTATTCCTTGTCGGGATTGGCGGCAAGTTGAGTGATGGTCATCGTCATGACGTGCGCGCACCGGATTATGATGACTGGAGCACCCCGTCAGAACTGGGCCATGCGGGTCTGAACGGTGATATTCTGGTGTGGAACCCGGTGCTGGAAGATGCGTTTGAACTTTCTTCAATGGGGATTCGCGTAGATGCTGACACGCTGAAGCACCAACTGGCGCTAACTGGTGATGAAGATCGTCTGCAACTAGAGTGGCATCAGGCGCTGCTGCGCGGTGAAATGCCGCAGACTATCGGCGGCGGTATCGGCCAGTCTCGTTTGACCATGCTACTGCTGCAACTGCCGCATATCGGCCAGGTTCAGTGTGGCGTTTGGCCTGCGGCAGTTCGTGAGAGCGTCCCTTCTCTGCTGTAATAATTTATCGCCGCCAGCGTCTGAGCAGGCGGCTTCGCATCCCGGTATCAAAACGCCAGATATGATCGAAAATGCGCATGATGCCGGGTTTGCCGTGTGCCGACATCGCCACGGCATGAAAGCGATGCTGATGTACCCGCTGCAACTCTTTCACTTTACTCGTCACGTCATCAGGCAACCGCTGGGCGATAAAATCAGAAATCACCACCGCATCGGCGTCAAACCATTCCCGTCTTTGCAAGCGTTCCATAATGGCGCGAAAACAACTGGCAAGATCGGTGCCGCCACGAAACTGCTGGCTTAAAAAGCGAATCGCTTGTTCGATGCCTTGTGAGCCTGAAAGCTCATAACGGACAATCTCGGTGGAAAATAACATAATAAAGCAGCGCCGGTTTTCAGCGAGGGCAATGCGCATCAATGCCAGGCAGAATGCTTTCGCACACTGTTCATTAAAGCCGCCCATTGAGCCGGAAGTATCCACGCAGACAATAAACGGCCCGCGCGGCTGTTCGTCGTAATCTTTATGTACCACCGGGCGTTCGATCACTTTTTCACGCCACGATTCACCGTGCAGACGATAGGTAAGCAACTGCTTTTCCACCAGCCGACGGTAAAACTCATACTCCAGTTCAGTTATCCCAAGCGTAGCCAGTTCCGGCGGCAGAAGGCGTAAAATATCATCGCTTTGTTGCAGACCATCAACCTGCTCAGGAACGGTCGCCGGTTCGCGCACCATAGTGCGGAAGGTTTCCATCTGCGCATCGTTGCGTGGTATCGATTTGGCTTCCCGCGAACGCCCGAGCTGTTCCGCCAGGCGCTTCAGTTCCGGCTGTTCGTTAAGAAATTCACCGTATTTTACAATTAACTGATAGTCGCCACGTTTAAGCTGACCGGCGCTCATATCCCACAGACGACCGGCTGCGGTGTTGTTTTCTGCCAGAATCGGTTCAAGCTGCCCACTTAGCGTCATGCGTTCCTGAACTTCACTCAACAGTTGTTCGCGTTCTTCTTCTAATAACTGTTGATTTAACGTCGTCGCTTGCACTATCAGACTTAAGCGCCAACGCTGGAGAAAAAGCGTGTGTAATGCCGGAGTGATCGTGCCGTTGGCATCAACCAACTGCTGGGCTTGTTCGGCCCACGGGGAATTCAGTCGATGCAGTAAGTCCAGTATCTGCGGTAGTTGCACAATAAATTGCGGCGTGGAAAGAAGCTGGCTTTGCTGATAGCACATGACCTCTTCCGTGAGCTCCTGCGGGACTCGGGCATCTTTCAACCGACTGCGCAGCGCCTCACGCCAGCGGGGAATATCATCAGTGATTGCCGCCTTCAGTCGTGGGAATTTTTCAAAGAAGACCGCCAACTGCGGTGAGGCCAACAGAGCGATGATCATCTCTTCGATCAATCCCTCTTCGCTGACGGCCAGCATCACATTGAGCGTATCCAGTGTTAGCATTGTTGCGCCTGGCGAATCTGGGTGCCGACATCCTGTAGGCTGGCTTCAATGCGACCTAACCAGTCGCTATGGATAAACAGACATTTTTGCTGTTCGCTGAATAAGGCGTGTTGCTTGCGCCAGTCGCTTTCAAGCTCTTCCAGTTGTTGTTTTATTTCACCAGGCAGACCTTCAGCCGATGAACCGGGAAGCGCCAGCGTACTGCCTTGTAAACTCACATCGCGTACAACCAGATGTTGGGCGCTATCAACTTCCAGATTCAGTTTCTGGGCAAAGCCGATACCGTTCAGTTTGCCGCGAATTTCACCACCTTTACTCAGCCACTGTTCCAGTGCGCTACGCTCAAAAGCGATATGAACAACTTCCATATCATGCAATTTTAATGGTTTTTGCAGCAACAGAGTCAGCGTGGAAGCAGCAACGTCGGCAGGAAGTTGATACTGTGGGCGACGGCTGAACATGCCACCCTGACGAATCACCGTAAAGGCCGTTTTATCGCTTTGTTGCTGCTGGAGTTGCAGGCGACGCTGCACAATTGCACTCAGTCGCGTCAGCATTTCCTGTTGCTGCCACGCATGACTGGTCATCAATACGTCAATTTGTTGTTGAATTAAATTCAGACTTTGGGCGTCGTACCACAGGCAATCTTTCAGCAAGATGAGATCAATCGGGACAACCGCGCTGCGACCGCTAAAAAAGGCGCTGGCCTGCAATAAGCGGATCGCTTTTTTCCAGCGACGGTCGGAGACATAAGGCGCATCCGGTAATTTATCCAGTTGCTGGCGCAGCATAAAAATCAGCTCAAATACATGATCGGGCAGCGTAATTTCACCAATCTCTTTCTGCCAGCGTTCGTATTCTTCATCCGTGACCAGCAAGGATGGTGGAACGGGATTGTCGTTTTCATCCTGTTGGCTGGTCAGCATGGAGCGAAAATTCGTTTTATCCTGCACTTTATCTAACCACAGACGAATCAGCATACGGTCATATAACGCTTCCAGGCTGCTGTCTGCTTCTGGCAGTTCGTTGGAGGCCGCCACCAGCAGGCGCATAGGGATTTTTTCAACATGTGCGCCGTTGCGGAAGTGGCGTTCATTAATAGCGGTTAGTAGGGTATTAAGAATCGCTGGCCCGGCTTTCCAGATCTCATCAAGAAAGACGATTTCTGCTTCCGGCAGGTAGCCGCTGGTTAAACGCTCATAGCGGCCTTCATCTTTTAACGCCTGAATAGAAAGGGGGCCAAAAACTTCTTCCGGTGTGGAGAAGCGGGTCATCAGATATTCAAACGCGCGCGCATTCTGGAAGGCGAATTTTAAGCGCCGGGCGATTAAACTTTTAGCAATACCTGGTGGGCCAAGCAGGAATACGCTTTCACCACTTAATGCCGCTAACAAACACAGGCGGATGGCGTGGCTACGTTCATAAAGCCCTTTTTCAAGCGAACTGCTTAGACGGGAAATTCTTTCCGCTAATAAATGAGGGTGAGCCATAATGAAGTGGCGTCCTTTCGTCAAAAGTTCTGCGTAAACTGCGAGTATAGACGTTTCTTGCTGGTGGCAAAAATAGTCTCAAAGGAGGGCTATTTTTCTTTGAGCCAGGTTAATGTGGTCGCATTTAGGAGTACGATTTTGCCGTTAATCGTGCATACTGTGCGCTTTTTTGTGGGCCAAGGGACTACGCACACATTTCATATTTCAACGAAAGACTAGTCTATGAGCACTGATAATAAGCAATCGTTGCCCGCGATTACCCTCGCGGCGATTGGAGTTGTCTACGGCGATATTGGTACCAGCCCGTTATATACACTTCGTGAATGTTTGTCCGGCCAGTTTGGTTTTGGCGTTGAACGCGATGCTGTGTTTGGCTTTTTATCGCTGATCTTCTGGCTGCTAATCTTTGTGGTTTCCATTAAATATCTCACCTTCGTGATGCGGGCAGATAACGCCGGGGAAGGGGGCATACTGACATTGATGTCGCTTGCCGGGCGTAATACGTCGGCGCGAACGACATCAATGCTGGTGATTATGGGGCTAATCGGCGGTAGTTTCTTCTATGGTGAAGTTGTCATAACACCCGCTATTTCGGTGATGTCAGCCATTGAAGGTCTGGAAATCGTCGCCCCTCAGCTGGATACCTGGATAGTTCCCCTCTCAATCATCGTTCTCACTTTACTGTTTATGATTCAAAAGCATGGCACTGCCATGGTCGGTAAGTTGTTTGCGCCGATTATGCTGACCTGGTTTTTGATTCTGGCGGGGCTGGGGTTACGTAGCATTATTGCCAACCCTGAAGTGTTACATGCTTTAAATCCAATGTGGGCGGTGCATTTCTTCCTTGAATATAAAACCGTTTCCTTTATTGCGTTAGGCGCGGTGGTGCTGTCGATTACCGGTGTCGAGGCGCTGTATGCCGATATGGGGCACTTTGGTAAGTTCCCTATTCGCCTGGCGTGGTTCACCGTCGTATTGCCGTCTTTGACCCTTAACTACTTTGGGCAGGGGGCGCTGCTGTTAAAACACCCGGAAGCGATTAAGAACCCGTTCTTCCTGTTGGCTCCGGACTGGGCGCTGATCCCGCTACTGATCATCGCCGCACTGGCAACGGTGATTGCCTCGCAGGCGGTTATTTCTGGTGTTTTCTCATTGACGCGTCAGGCGGTACGTCTGGGATACTTGTCGCCGATGCGCATTATTCACACCTCTGAAATGGAGTCAGGGCAAATCTACATTCCGTTTGTGAACTGGATGCTCTATGTCGCAGTCGTGATTGTCATTGTCAGCTTTGAGCACTCCAGCAACCTGGCGGCGGCGTATGGAATTGCGGTGACCGGAACGATGGTGCTGACGTCTATTCTTTCAACCACCGTGGCGCGTCAGAACTGGCACTGGAATAAGTATTTTGTTGCGCTGATTTTGATTGCTTTCCTTTGTGTCGATATCCCTCTGTTTACCGCTAACCTCGATAAACTGCTTTCCGGCGGCTGGTTGCCTCTGAGCCTCGGCACGGTGATGTTTATCGTGATGACGACCTGGAAGAGCGAGCGTTTCCGCCTGCTGCGTCGGATGCACGAACATGGTAACTCTCTGGAAGCAATGATTGCTTCACTGGAGAAATCACCGCCTGTTCGCGTTCCCGGAACCGCTGTGTATATGTCGCGTGCAATTAATGTCATTCCCTTTGCGCTGATGCATAACCTTAAACATAACAAGGTGTTGCATGAGCGGGTTATTCTGTTAACTCTGCGTACTGAAGACGCGCCATATGTCCATAACGTCCGTCGGGTACAGATTGAACAATTGTCGCCCACTTTCTGGCGGGTGGTGGCAAGTTATGGTTGGCGAGAAACGCCAAACGTGGAAGAAGTTTTCCACCGCTGCGGTCTGGAAGGATTAAGTTGCCGGATGATGGAAACCTCCTTCTTTATGTCGCATGAATCACTGATCCTTGGCAAACGCCCATGGTATTTGCGTCTGCGCGGCAAGCTGTACTTGCTGTTGCAACGTAATGCGCTGCGCGCGCCGGATCAGTTTGAAATCCCACCAAACCGGGTTATCGAATTGGGTACTCAGGTCGAAATCTAACGCCAGACGCCTCCTTTCTCCATAAGGGGGCGTTTTTTTTCATGGTTACTCACGATGTAAAACGTTTCGATGTTGATCACATTTCAGTAACGTCGTGATGGTTTTCCTTAATCAGTCGGGATTAAACTGCGGGTCAGCGAAACGTTTCGCTGATGGAGAAAAAAATGAAAAAAGGCGCCGTTCTTAATTCTGATATTTCGTCGGTGATCTCCTGCCTGGGGCATACCGATACGCTGGTGGTGTGTGATGCTGGTTTACCCATCCCCAAAAGTACAACGCGTATCGATATGGCATTAACCCAGGGTGTACCTTCTTTTATGCAGGTGCTGGGCGTCGTCACAAGTGAAATGCAGGTCGAGGCAGCCATTATCGCGGAAGAGATCAAACAACATAATCCGCAACTCCACGAAACGTTGCTCACTCACCTTGAGCAGCTGCAAAAACACCAGGGAAACACTATTGAAATTCGTTACACCACGCATGAACAATTCAAACAACAAACCGCAGAAAGTCAGGCGGTAATTCGCAGCGGAGAATGTTCTCCGTATGCGAATATCATTCTCTGTGCTGGCGTGACGTTCTGAGGCCGCCATGGAAGCATTACTACAGCTTAAAGGTATCGATAAAACGTTTCCGGGCGTAAAAGCTCTCTCGGGAGCCGCGTTAAATGTCTATCCAGGTCGTGTGATGGCGCTGGTAGGCGAAAATGGTGCGGGTAAATCCACCATGATGAAAGTGCTGACCGGTATCTATACCCGTGATGCTGGTACGCTTTTATGGTTGGGTAAAGAGACTACTTTTACCGGGCCGAAATCCTCCCAGGAAGCCGGGATTGGGATTATCCACCAGGAACTGAACCTGATCCCGCAGTTGACCATTGCAGAAAACATTTTCCTCGGTCGTGAGTTTGTAAATCGCTTTGGCAAAATTGACTGGAAAACCATGTATGCCGAAGCGGATAAACTCTTAGCCAAACTTAACCTGCGGTTTAAAAGCGACAAGCTGGTGGGCGATCTTTCTATTGGCGACCAGCAGATGGTGGAAATTGCCAAAGTGCTGAGCTTTGAGTCGAAAGTCATCATTATGGATGAACCGACCGATGCGCTGACCGATACCGAAACAGAATCCCTGTTCCGCGTTATCCGCGAACTGAAATCGCAGGGGCGCGGCATTGTCTATATTTCCCACCGTATGAAAGAAATCTTCGAGATTTGCGATGACGTTACCGTTTTTCGTGACGGGCAATTTATTGCCGAGCGCGAAGTAGCGTCACTGACTGAAGATTCGCTGATTGAGATGATGGTGGGACGTAAGCTGGAAGATCAGTATCCACACCTGGACAAAGCGCCGGGAGATGTCTTACTGAAAGTCGATAATCTCTGCGGACCCGGCGTTAACGATGTCTCTTTTGCTTTACGCAAAGGCGAAATTCTTGGCGTCTCTGGTTTGATGGGTGCAGGTCGTACCGAACTGATGAAAGTGCTCTATGGCGCCCTGCCGCGCACCAGCGGTTACGTCACCCTGGATGGGCATGAAGTCATTACCCGTTCACCGCAGGATGGTCTGGCAAACGGCATTGTGTATATCTCCGAAGACCGTAAACGTGACGGTTTAGTGCTGGGCATGTCAGTAAAAGAGAACATGTCGCTGACAGCGCTGCGCTACTTCAGTCGCACAGGTGGTAGCCTGAAACATTCGGATGAGCAGCAGGCGGTCAGTGATTTTATCCGTCTGTTCAACGTCAAGACGCCGTCGATGGAACAGGCAATAGGCCTGCTTTCTGGGGGAAATCAGCAAAAAGTGGCGATTGCCCGTGGCCTGATGACGCGTCCTAAAGTGTTGATCCTTGATGAGCCTACCCGTGGCGTAGATGTCGGCGCGAAAAAAGAGATCTATCAACTGATTAACCAGTTCAAAGCCGATGGTTTGAGCATCATTCTGGTGTCATCGGAAATGCCAGAAGTATTAGGCATGAGCGATCGCATTATCGTCATGCATGAAGGGCATCTCAGCGGGGAATTTACTCGAGAGCAGGCCACTCAGGAAGTGTTAATGGCTGCCGCTGTGGGCAAGCTTAATCGCGTGAATCAGGAGTAAAAAAATGACAACCCAGACTGTCTCTGGTCGCCGTTATTTCACGAAAGCGTGGCTGATGGAACAGAAATCGCTTATCGCTCTGCTGGTGCTGATCGCGATTGTCTCGACGTTAAGCCCGAACTTTTTCACCATCAATAACTTGTTCAATATTCTCCAGCAAACCTCGGTGAACGCCATTATGGCGGTCGGGATGACGCTGGTTATCCTGACGTCAGGCATCGACCTGTCGGTCGGTTCTCTGTTGGCGCTGACTGGTGCAGTTGCTGCATCTATCGTCGGCATTGAAGTCAACGCGCTGGTGGCTGTCGCTGCCGCTCTCGCGTTAGGTGCGGCAATTGGCGCGGTAACCGGGGTGATTGTGGCGAAAGGTCGCGTCCAGGCGTTCATCGCTACGCTGGTTATGATGCTTTTACTGCGCGGCGTGACCATGGTTTACACCAACGGTAGCCCGGTGAATACCGGATTTACTGAGAACGCCGATCTGTTCGGCTGGTTTGGTATTGGTCGTCCGCTGGGCGTACCGACGCCAGTCTGGATCATGGGGATTGTCTTCCTCGCGGCCTGGTACATGCTGCATCACACGCGTCTGGGGCGTTACATCTACGCGCTGGGCGGCAACGAAGCGGCAACGCGTCTTTCTGGTATCAACGTCAATAAAATCAAAATCATCGTCTATTCTCTTTGTGGTCTGCTGGCATCGCTGGCCGGGATCATTGAAGTGGCGCGTCTCTCCTCCGCGCAACCCACGGCGGGGACTGGCTATGAGCTGGATGCTATTGCTGCGGTGGTTCTGGGCGGTACGAGTCTGGCGGGCGGAAAAGGTCGCATTGTTGGGACGTTGATCGGCGCATTAATTCTTGGCTTCCTTAATAATGGATTGAATTTGTTAGGTGTTTCCTCCTATTACCAGATGATCGTCAAAGCGGTGGTGATTTTGCTGGCGGTGCTGGTAGACAACAAAAAACAGTAATAACGACTACAGGACATCTTGAATATGAACATGAAAAAACTGGCTACCCTGGTTTCCGCTGTTGCGCTAAGCGCCACCGTCAGTGCGAATGCGATGGCAAAAGACACCATCGCGCTGGTGGTTTCTACACTTAACAACCCGTTCTTTGTATCGCTGAAAGATGGCGCGCAGAAAGAGGCGGATAAACTTGGCTATAACCTGGTGGTGCTGGACTCCCAGAACAACCCGGCGAAAGAGCTGGCAAACGTGCAGGACTTAACCGTTCGCGGCACCAAAATTCTGCTGATTAACCCGACGGACTCCGACGCAGTGGGTAATGCTGTGAAGATGGCTAACCAGGCGAACATCCCGGTTATCACTCTTGACCGCCAGGCAACGAAAGGTGAAGTGGTTAGCCACATTGCTTCTGATAACGTACTGGGAGGCAAAATTGCGGGTGATTACATCGCGAAGAAAGCTGGCGAAGGTGCAAAAGTTATCGAACTGCAAGGCATTGCCGGTACATCCGCTGCTCGTGAACGTGGTGAAGGCTTCCAGCAGGCCGTTGCTGCTCACAAGTTTAACGTTCTCGCTAGCCAGCCGGCAGACTTCGATCGCACCAAAGGTTTGAACGTCATGCAGAACCTGCTGACCGCTCACCCGGATGTGCAGGCTGTGTTCGCGCAGAATGATGAAATGGCGCTGGGCGCACTGCGCGCGCTGCAAACTGCCGGTAAATCGGATGTGATGGTCGTCGGATTTGACGGTACACCGGATGGCGAAAAAGCGGTGAATGATGGCAAACTAGCAGCGACTATCGCTCAGCTACCCGATCAGATTGGCGCTAAAGGCGTCGAAACCGCTGATAAAGTGCTGAAAGGCGAGAAAGTTCAGGCTAAGTATCCGGTTGATCTGAAACTGGTTGTTAAGCAGTAGTTTTAATCAGGTTGTATGACCTGATGGTGACATAAATACGTCATCGACAGATGAACGTGTAATATAAAGAAAAGCAGGGCACGCGCCACCCTAACACGGTGGCGCATTTTATGGACATCCCGAATATGCAAAACGCAGGCAGCCTCGTTGTTCTTGGCAGCATTAATGCTGACCACATTCTTAATCTTCAATCTTTTCCAACTCCAGGCGAAACCGTAACCGGTAACCACTATCAGGTTGCATTTGGCGGCAAAGGCGCTAATCAGGCTGTGGCTGCTGGGCGTAGCGGTGCGAATATCGCGTTTATTGCCTGTACGGGTGATGACAGTATTGGTGAGAGCGTTCGCCAGCAGCTCGCCACTGATAACATTGATATTTCTCCGGTCAGCGTGATCAAAGGCGAATCAACAGGTGTGGCGCTGATTTTTGTTAATGGCGAAGGTGAGAATGTCATTGGTATTCATGCCGGCGCTAATGCTGCCCTTTCCCCTGCGCTGGTGGAAGCGCAACGTGAGCGTATTGCCAACGCGTCAGCATTATTAATGCAGCTGGAATCACCACTCGAAAGTGTGATGGCAGCGGCGAAAATCGCCCATCAAAATAAGACTATCGTTGCGCTTAACCCGGCTCCGGCTCGCGAACTTCCTGACGAACTGCTGGCGCTGGTGGACATTATTACGCCAAACGAAACGGAAGCAGAAAAGCTCACCGGTATTCGTGTTGAAAATGATGAAGATGCAGCGAAGGCGGCGCAGGTACTGCATGAAAAAGGTATCCGTACTGTACTGATTACTTTAGGAAGTCGTGGTGTATGGGCTAGCGTGAATGGTGAAGGTCAGCGCGTTCCTGGATTCCGGGTTCAGGCTGTCGATACCATTGCTGCCGGAGATACCTTTAACGGCGCGTTAATCACGGCGTTGCTGGAAGAAAAACCATTGCCAGAGGCGATTCGGTTTGCCCATGCTGCCGCTGCGATTGCCGTAACGCGCAAAGGCGCACAACCGTCAGTACCGTGGCGTGAAGAGATCGAAACATTTTTAGACAGGCAGAGGTGACGCTTGGCCACAATGAAAGATGTTGCCCGCCTGGCGGGCGTTTCTACCTCAACCGTTTCTCACGTCATCAATAAAGATCGCTTCGTCAGCGAAGCGATTACCGCCAAAGTTGAAGCGGCGATTAAAAAACTCAATTACGCGCCATCAGCTCTGGCGCGTAGCCTCAAGCTCAATCAGACTCGAACCATTGGCATGTTGATTACTGCCAGTACCAATCCTTTCTATTCCGAACTGGTGCGTGGCGTTGAACGCAGTTGCTTCGAACGCGGTTATAGCCTTGTTCTTTGTAATACCGAAGGCGATGAGCAGCGAATGAATCGCAATCTGGAAACGCTGATGCAAAAGCGCGTTGATGGCTTGCTGTTATTGTGCACCGAAACACACCAGCCTTCGCGTGAAATAATGCAACGTTATCCAACAATCCCTACTGTGATGATGGACTGGGCGCCGTTCGATGGCGACAGCGATCTTATTCAGGATAACTCGTTGCTGGGCGGAGATTTAGCGACGCAATATCTGATCGACAAAGGTTATACCCGAATTGCCTGTATTACCGGTCCGTTGGATAAAACGCCTGCGCGCTTGCGGCTGGAAGGTTATCGGGCGGCAATGAAGCGTGCTGGCCTTGACGTTCCTGATGGTTATGAAGTCACTGGCGATTTTGAATTTAACGGCGGGTTTGACGCGATGCAGCAATTGTTATCGCATCCGCTGCGCCCCCAGGCAGTCTTTACTGGAAATGACGCTATGGCAGTTGGCGTATACCAGGCTCTATATCAGGCTGGGTTATATGTCCCGCAGGATATCGCGGTGATTGGCTATGACGATATCGAACTGGCAAGCTTTATGACGCCACCGCTCACTACAATTCATCAACCAAAAGATGAACTGGGAGAGCTGGCGATTGATGTACTCATCCACCGGATAGCACAGCCAAATCTACAGCAACAACGACTACAACTTACGCCGATACTGATGGAGCGCGGCTCGGCTTAGATTTACGCTTTTTTTAATCAAATTATTACTGTTGCTTTCAGAAGCATGAATATTGCTACTGAAGCAACAGTAATAATTCTCCGGAATAAGCATTGCCACCGTCAGCGTATAACTGATGATGGCAGCAATTGCGGATAAGGTAGTATTCAGGATGGTGAGATTTAGTGTCCGTATAAAGATGACCATTGCCGCAATGCACGGCAAACCCGCCATACTGTATCCGTTTGTTATATTACTTATCCGGGGAGCGTAGCAGCGCCTGACAAGCTTTAAATGCAGCGTCGCCATCACTTTGGATTATTGCATCGACAATCGCCTGGTGTAGATCCAGTTTTATCACGGTATCGCTGGTTATTGACGTAAAGTAAGTGTGATAAACCGAATGAAATAGTGAAGCGAAAGATGTCAAAAACGGATTGGCGCTCATTTCATAAATATGTTCATGCCAGGCCATATCGACCTCAATCCAACGCTCCCGGCGGAAATGCTCTTTTAACGACACCATTTCGGCCATCAGTGTATTGAGATGCGCCTTCTGTTCTGCGGTGCCCACCGTTGCTGCCAATAAGCAGGCTTGCGGCTCCAGACAGATACGCATAACCAGAAAATGATCAATAACTTGATGAAAGTTCTCTTCTGTCATCCACCAGGAGAGCAACTCTTGATCAAGAAAATTCCAGTTGGATTGCGGCATGACACGCGTACCAATTCGTGGTCGTGGCAAAACCATTCCTTTTGCCGTTAACGTCTTGACCGCTTCGCGTACCGCAGTACGGCTCACTCCAAATTGCTCACCCAGCTCAATTTCACCAGGCAGAATGGTGCCGGGTGCGTATTCACCTTTTAAGATCCGTTGCGCCAGCTTCTCGGCCAGAACATACGAAAGGTTTTTCTGTGCAGCTAACTGTTGTGCGCTTAATGGCATACTCATCTTCCTTATTCTTTTTTTCCTCCTTAGTATGCCACCAGGAAGTGTGATTGCGGTTGCAAAAACGGCAAATTGCTTGTTTTATGGCACACCAACAAGTGTTTTGATGAAAAAACGCGCATTCGGAAAATTATTTTAAATTTCCTCTTGTCAGCTCAGAATAACTCCCTATAATGCGCCACCACTGACACGGAACAACGGCAAACACGCCGCCGGGTCAGCGGGATTCTCCTGAGGATCTCAACAGAGAAAAGCAAAAAAATGCTTGACTCTGTAGCGGGAAAGCGTATTATGCACACCCCGCGCCGCTGAGAAAAAGCGAAGCGGCACTGCTCTTTAACAATTTATCAGACAATCTGTGTGGGCACTCGAAGATACGGATT
>OLSJ01000027.1_pt1 | contig 132332 bp, 108 predicted proteins | sample 1672151 | NCBI WGS metagenome assembly OLSJ01 (sample SAMEA3136653, study PRJEB25190) | human gut metagenome | biome: human gut; feature: human-associated habitat; material: faeces | place: Austria | collected 2013 | reverse complement strand
CGGGTGGTTTTTTGCCCGCCGCGCTTCGCGCGCCGTGCAGGCTCACGAGCCTGAACAAAAAAGCCCGCCTAACGGCGGGCTTGAAAGGTTGGTGGAGCCTAGGGGGATCGAACCCCTGACCTCATGGCTGCCAGCCATGCGCTCTCCCAGCTGAGCTAAGGCCCCGAAAAAGTGCGAGGACTATATTAGCATAACGGCAGCGGTGCGCAAGAACTTTTTTCAGGAATTTTGGAAATTCCCGCTAGCGGTCCTCGCGCGGCGCTCGCGCCCCTCGCAGCGCCGGCTTTACTCGGCCTCGCAGGTGGCGACGATCTGGTCGATGATGCCGTCCAGGGCGCCTTCCACCTCGTAGGCCTCCACCTTGCCCTCGTCCACCAGGCGCGCGAAGGTCGGGTCCATCGGCAGCGTGGCCACGGCGGGGATGTCGTACTTCTCGGCCACGGCCGCGCCCTGGGGCTCGCCGAAGATGTGGTGCTCCTTGCCGCACTCGTCGCACTTGAAGTAGGCCATGTTCTCCACGAGGCCCACCACCGGCACCTCCAGCGACTTCGCCAGATTCACGGCTTTGCCGACGATCATGGCTACGAGCTCCTGGGGAGCCGACACGGTGACGATGCCATCCACGGGCAGCGACTGGAAAACCGTCAGGAACACGTCGGAAGTTCCCGGAGGCATGTCGACGAACATGTAGTCCACATCGCCCCAGTTCACCTCCTGCCAGAACTGCTTGATGGCGCCGGTGACGACAGGTCCCCGCCAGGCCACGGGCATGTCGCCCTCGGGCAGCATGAGGTTCACGGACATGACCTCGATGCCGCTGGCGGATTTCGCCGGGTTGATGCCGTCGGCGTCAGCGGTAAGGCGGCTGTCGACGCCAAAGGACTTCGGAATGGACGGGCCGGTGATGTCGGCGTCCAGAATGGCCACCTTGTGGCCGCGCTTGTTCATCTCGGAGGCGAGCAGGCTGGTGACGAGGGACTTGCCCACGCCGCCCTTGCCGGACACGACGCCGATCACATGCTTGACATTGGTGCGATTGTTGGGCGCCAGGGTGGACGGACCAGCCTCAGCGGTGCGGTCGCCGCAGCCGGAGACGCCGCAGCTGGAGCACTCGTGCGAGCATTCTTCTGCCATGATTCCTTCTTTCTCTTCTCGTGTCGCCGCATTGTTCGCGGCCAAGATAGTTCGCAGGGCATCATAGCACAAACCCCGAGGCATCCTTTCGACACCTCGGGGTTCTTGAACGTCGTAAGAACAAAAGACAGACCGCTTCGGAAAACACGCGCCGGCGCTTAGAAATCCTCGGGCATGTCCTTGCCGTCGCCGGATGCGTAGAAGGTGGCCTCGGCGAACAGATCCGTCACCGACCTGCCGTCGCAGAAGGGCAGCTCGAGGAACTCGGCGATCGTGGGGACGAGGGGGCTCGCGTCGACGTAGTGGCCCTTCTCGTTGAACTGGTTGGTGTCCTGGGCGCGCCAATAGCGGTCATTCACATCGGTGAGGTAATACAGCCCATCGGCCACTTCCATGTAGACGGCGTGGTTCGTGTGCAGATAAGTGGGCAGTTCGTCGATGGTGATCTCGAGGGCTTCAACGTCCTTCTTCCCCATTAAGGCTCCTTTGCTTCGGTGAGGGTGGAATTGGAACGGCCTTATGATAGCGCGATCGGCGGTCTGTGGGGGCATCTACGCGAATTAGTCATCGAAGAAGGCCGAGGCGACGCGGGTGGAAGCGGCGGCGTCCTTTGCGTAGAAATCGGCTCCGATCTGGTCGGCGAACTCCTGGGTGATGACCGCGCCGCCCACCATGACCGCGGTGCCGGGAAGCTGCTCGTGAATGAGTTGGATGGTGCGCTCCATGGCGCCGACCGTGGTGGTCATGAGCGCCGAGAGCCCGATGAGGCGCGCGCGGGTGTCGCGAGCGGCGGCCAGGACGGCCTCGGGGGCGACGTCGCGGCCGAGGTCGATGACGGTGAAGCCGTAGTTTTCCAGGAGCATCTTCACGATGTTCTTGCCGATGTCATGGATGTCGCCCTGCACCGTGGCCACAATAATGGCGCGGTCGCCCGCGGCGTTGGTGGTTCCGGGAGCGCTTGCGGCGGCCTGGGTGTGGTCGCGGATGAGATCGAAGCCGGCTTTGACGGCCTCGGCGGAGGCCATGAGCTGGGGCAGGAAGAACACGCCCTCATCGTACTTCTGGCCGACGACGTCGAGAACGGGCACGAAGATGTCGTTGATGACGGCCAGACCGTCGTGGGTCTCCAGCAGCTGCTCGGCGGCCGCCGCCACCGGCGTGCCGCGGCCCTCCAGCACGCATTCGGCTAGGTGGGAAACGGCGTCGGCCACGTCGGCGAAGGTTTCCGTTATCGGGATGGGACAGCCGCTTGGGACCGAGGGGCGACCAAGGTCGCCCCCTACGGGAAAGACTCCGGCAGCAACGTCGTTGTTGCGCGCCCCATCCGTAGGGGCGGTGCTTGCGCCGCCCTCCTCAAGTGGGGTCGCCTTGCTTGAGGAGGGGCGACCAAGGTCGCCCCCAACGGGGATGGAGCCGCCGACCACGCCCGCAGTCGAAATGCCGGCGGCGGCCTCGTAGGGATCGGCCGTATTCGCGTAGGCTTCCAAGAACGCTCGGCAGCCGGCGTCTTGGCCGTTTAAGATGCGGAAGGTGGCCACGGTGTCGCGGTAGCGGGCGTTCAGGGGGTTCAGGATGGGCATATCGAGACCGGCACCGAAGGCAGCGGCGAGGAAGGTGCTGTTCACGAGGGGGCGCGCCGGCAGGCCGAAACTCACGTTCGACACACCGAGCACCGTGCGCACGCCGAGGCGCTCCTTCACCAGGGCCACGGCGCGCAGAATTTCGCGCACTTCGTCTTGGTTGGTGGCCGCGGCCATGACGAGGCAATCGATGGCCACGTCCTCGCGCGGAATGCCGTAGGACTCGGCGGTGGCCACGATGCGCTCGGCGATGGCCAGGCGCTCTTCGGCCGTGGGAGGGATACCGTTTTCGTCCAGCGTGAGGCCGACCACCGTGCAACCGTAGCGCGCCACCACGGGCAGCACGGTGGCGAGGTTGTCGGCCTTGCCGTTCACGGAGTTCACCATGGGGCGGCCCGCATAGGCGCGAGCCGCGGCTTCGATGGCGGCCGGATCCGATGAGTCCAGCTGCAGCGGCAGCGGCACGGTGGCCTGCAACGCGCGCGTGACCTGCGACAAGAGCGCCGGCTCGTCAAGACCCGGCACGCCCACGTTCACATCGAGGATATCGGCGCCGGCGCGCTGCTGGGCGGCCGCCTCGGCCACCAGGTAGTCCACATCACCCGCTTGCAGAGCCGCTTTCAGCTTCTTCTTCCCCGTCGGGTTGATGCGCTCGCCGATGACGGCGATGCGCGCCTCGCCCTCGGGCAGCGACACCATCTGCTGCGCCGAGGTCACCGCGAACGCGGGGCGATAGAGGGGATTGGGGATGGAGGGCGCGGGGAGATCCTTCGGCTCGCTTCGCTCGCTCAGGATGACACGGGGGGCGGAAGGCTCGACTGCGGGAAGGGGGCGGGCGTCGAGAAGGGCGCTGAGGGCGGCGATGTGGGCTGGGGTGGTGCCACAGCAGCCGCCGACAACGGTAGCGCCGGCGTCCAGGATCGCTTCCATGGCCCGGGCAAACTCGTCGGGTCCCACATCGAAGACCGTTTCGCCGTCTTGGATGCGCGGCAGTCCGGCGTTGGGCTGGGCCATGACGAGGGCGCGGTCGTGAGGCGCAAGCTCTTCCACGAGCGGCGCCAACTCCACGGGCCCCAGCGAGCAGTTGAGCCCCACGGCCGAGGCGCCCAAAGCCGACAGCGTCGTGGCGGCGATGGCCGGCGTCGTGCCGAGGAAGGTCCGGCCGTCCTCGCCGAAGGTCATGGTGGCGAACACCGGCAGCGTCGTGCTTTCCACCGCAGCGAGCACGGCAGCCTTGGCTTCCAGCAGGTCGGCCATGGTTTCCACGACGATGAGATCGCAGCCCGCCGCCTCGGCGGCGCAGGCCTGTTCGGAGAAGATATCGAAGGCCTCGTCGAAGGTGAGGGTGCCCAAAGGCTCGAGCAAGGCGCCGGTCGGTCCGATGTCGCCGGCCACGAGCGGCGCTCCGGCCGCCCGCGCGTTGGCCGCAGCCGCCGCGTACACCTCGGCCACCGTGGCATCGGTGCTCGCGAGCTTCAGGCGGTTGGCGCTGAAGGTGTTGGTGGTGATGCAGTCGGCGCCGGCTTCCACGTACTGGCGCTGGATGGCCACGATGGCCTCAGGATGCGTGAGGTTCAGCAGGTCCGGCACCTCGTGGATGGTATGGAGGCCAGCGGCCTGAACAAGCGTGCCCATGCCGCCGTCGAACAGCAGGTAGGCGCGCCCGGCCAGAGCCTCGGCCAAGCGGTCGTCGGTCACGGTGAGCTTACGCGGGGTTGCCATAGCAGGTCCTTCCTTGGGCACGCAGGGCGCATGAATCGGCAACAGGACAAGTGGAGCAGCGCGCTCCTTCCCGGACGAAACCTCGCCCGGGGTACAGGCCGATGACGGCCGTGATGGATTTGGCGGGAACGAGAAGGTGGGCCGCCGTGGCGCAGATTCCCAGGGCGCGATCGGCGCCACTTGCGACGAGAAAAGCCGGCTGGCAGCTCAGCGGCAGGTCGCCATAGCCGGGGCTGAAGCGCGTAGTGGCGGCCAGACCTCGCGCCGCGGCCTCTTCCACGATATGCCCGTCCAGCACATTGGCCGCCTGTTCCACGAGTGACGATGCGCAGGCATCCACGAGCAGGCCGTCCGTCGCGCTGAGGGCGCGCTCGCGACGCAGCAGCATCTCGCTTTGCGTCCCCAGCGTCACCGCCAGCAGCACCACGCGCGTGCAGCCTCCCACATGGCGAGCGATATCGAGGCCCGGCAACAGGGCGAGGGCTTCCGACGCGTCCATCTCGCGGTACACCCCGCGCGGGACGAGCTCCTTTTCGCACAAGCAAGCCGCGCGTTCCAGCCTTTCGCGCAGATCCCCCAGCTCCTGGCCGCGATGGCCCAGAAACGCCAGGGCCTCTTCCCTATCGACGCGCGTTTTCAGTTCCACGGCGTCACCATCCTCCAACAACGTCGGAGGCTCTTAGGCACAGCGCCTTCGGCACGGCTCTCGAGATGGCGTAAAAGACAACCACGGTGTTCACCGAAGTCCGGCAGCGGCGACCGCCTCGGCAGCGGCACAGGCGATATCCGGCTGGTTCATGGCGTACACGTGCAGGCCGTCGACGCCGTGGCGGCCGAGGTCGACCAGTTGGTTGCAGGCGTATTCGATGCCGGCTTGGCGCAGGGAGGCCGGGTCGTCCTCGTATTTCGCCAGCAGCTTGATGATGGGCGCCGGCAGCGAGCTGCCGCAGAGGAACACCATGCGCTGGATCTGCGACTTCCCTAGAAAGGGCATGATGCCGCAGGAGATGGGCGCGGTAACGCCCGCCGATTCGGCCGCCTCACGGAAACGGTAGAAGTCATCGTTGTTGAAGAACAGCTGGGTGATGAAGAAGTCGGCGCCGGCATCCTGCTTCGCGCGCAGATGGCGGATGTTCTCGCGCGGGTCCAGGCAGTCGATGTGTCCCTCGGGGTAGGCCGCCGCGCCCACGCACAGCCCCACCTCCTTCAGGCGCGGGATGAGCTCGCAGGCATAACGGAAGTCGGCCGGCTGCTGGCCATCCACAAGGTCGCCGCGCAGGGCGAGCACTGTTTTCACGCCGGCGGCGCGCAGGGCTTCCACAGCATCGTCCACCGAAGCACGGGTGGCGCTCACGCAGGTGAAGTGGGCGACGGCGGGTATGGCCGCCTCCTTCTGGACGAGCTCGGCGATAGCCGCCGTCTGACCGCCGCTGCCGTTGCCGCTGCCGCCAGCCGAGCAGGTCACCGAGATGAAGTCCGGCGACGCCGCGCGCAAACCTTCCACAACCTTTCGGGCCGCATCTAACGTGAGCTGGCCTTTCGGCGGGAACATCTCTGCCGAGAAGGGAATGCGCCCCGCGGCGCCTTCCTTATCGGCCACCCCACAGCACCGGGCGTCGGCCGAACGATTCTCGCGGCTCTCCTCGAATAGACGGGCAACAGTTTCCATAAGCGACGGATCTCTTTCCTCGTGCGATTCCTCTGCGCGTCGGGCGCGTCACATCTTCCACGCGCTATTATAGGGAGGAACCGGCCTTCGCGCCCGCACCTATCGCTCGCTGGATAGGCAAAAGAGCGATGGAGGGCCATGGCATTTCTCGAAAGGAGCCCGGCTGTGCGCATCGGCATCATCTCGGACACCCACGGCTCGCTGGACCCGCGCGCCTATGCGGCCCTGGCGGATTGCGACCACATCATTCACGCCGGGGACATCGGCGGGCCGTCCGTTCTGTGCGAGCTGGAAACACTGGCGCCAGTCACGGCGGTGCTTGGCAACAACGACTTCGACGAGTACGGCAGCGCCGCGGGCCATTTCGCGCACCCGGTTTTGGAAGGCGTGCGCTTCCTCGTGGGCCACAAGCCGGGCGACGTGCGCGTGAGCTTCGCCGGCTCGGCGGCACTCGCGCCCGGCGACCCCCTGCCCGACGTCATCATTCACGGCCACACCCACGTGCCCGAGCTGAAAACGGGCCCCGACGCGCGGCCCGCGGGCCTCTACCTGTGCCCCGGCGCCGTGTACCGCCCCCGCAGCGATTTCGGCCGCACCATCGCAAAGATGGATGTAGAGGCCGGCCGCATCCTGCACACCTGGGTGAAGAACCTGGACGGGAAAGTGCTGATGGAGGCTTAGGCGATCTCACTCGCTCTCCTTGCGGGCAATCTGTCAAAATTTTTAACAGATTTTTCCATAAGCTGTCAAAATTTTTGACAGCTTAGACGCCGAGGCCCACGGTGAGGTGGCTCATGTAGAAGGTGAAGCGCATGAGGAAGATCGCGACGAAAGCGAGGACGCTGGCGACGACAAGGGGCGCTGGGGATTGGCGAAGTTCGCGCTTGATCGCGGCGCACCAGGCGAAGGCAAGGGCGGAAGCGGCGAGCACGGCAAAGGCCGCGAGGTAGACCGGATAGCCGGCAACGAGGTCAGCGGCAGAGACGAGCTCGTTTTCTATGCCCTGCAGCTGGAAGCCGAGAACGGCGTACACCGCTACGTTGGCCGCGCACGCCGCCGTCGCGAGGGTGAGCAGGATGCGCGCACCGCGGCGGCTCGGGAAAACGCGCGCCGCGGTCGGCTGCGCCTTCGACGCCTTCCTGGGCTCGACGTGCGCCTTCGACGCTCCCTCAGGCGCGGCGTACGCTATCGGCAACTCGGCCGTCGAGGCCGCACCAAGCCCGCGACTTGCCAGAGCGAAGCCGGCGAGGGCCAAAAGCGGGCCTCCGAACAGCGCGTTCAATATGAGGCTCGCGGGCACGAGCGGCAGGCTCCACGTTACGATGGTGTCCACATTGTAGGCGAAGGCCACGGACGAGACGAAGGCGACGATGGCGACGTCGATGGCCGCCAGAAGCCCCCGCTGCAGTCCGACGCGCGGGTGCTCGGCGAAGGAGTACAGCCAGTACACGCCCGCCAGCGCCAGGAAGATCACGGCGGCGAACACCTCGGTGGACAGCGGGCTGCGGCCCACGCCCGTGAACACGTAGAGGGCGTTGGCGGGGTTTCCCAAATGCGTGGCCGAGGCGACAAGACCCACCATGGCCACGAGCAGCGGCAGGCACGTGAGCTGGTTGAGCCGCCGGGCAGTATCGCCTGCGGCGCGGCCGGAAAGCACCGGCAGGCTCATAAGCAGGTAGGCCACCGCCCCCGAAGGCGCGAGGGTGGTGAACAGCACGAGGGTGATCTCGCTGAGGGCAACAGAGAAGCCGTCCATGACGAGGGCGTCCTAGCGGTAGAAGCGCGGCACGTCCACGACCAGGCCGCGTTCGCGCTGGATACCGGCGAGCGTGGCGCGGGTCAGGCGCGCGAGCCCCTCGTAGAAGGAATGGGTCGCGGCCTCCTCCAGCGTATCCAGATAGTGCGGCGCCCAAGTAAGCAGATGGTCGCGCAGAAAGTCGTCCACCAGCTCGGGTCGCTCAACGGCCAGGAACGACAACAGGGCCAGCATGAGCCCGATGTGGTCCTCGGGCGTGCGCTCGTCGGTGGTGCGCTCGATGCCGCAGGCGCGCATCCAAGCGCGCAGGGCGAGCGTGGCCTCGCCGAAGATGACGCATTCGTGGTCGGTGTACACCGACCCCCACGGCGGCGCGGGCAGATGCCCCGGCCCCACGAACAGGCGACGGTACTCCCACACCAGCTCCTCGTTATCGGCTCCGGCGACAAGGCCCTCGCGCATGAGCGCCAAATCGGCAGCGGCCTCGACGGCATCGACGAAGGGCCACTCGGCGGCGGCCGCTTCCACGTCCAGCTCGGCCAGAGCGGCGAAGGCATCGGCCGCGTCTCCCGTGCGCGGGTCGTTCAGGAAGAACGGCGCCAAGGTCGCCCCGGCAAAGGCGATGGCATCCAGGGACGCGTCTTGGCTGGTCGTCGTCTCAGTCTGTTCGGTCATGGCGCTTTCCTCTCATTGACGGGGCGCTCTATCGGGCTCGCGAGGCGCGCAAGCACCCGGCAATCCCAGCAGATCCGCGCTCCCTCACACGATTTCGCGAATGTTCAGCACCCGGCCCTCAGCGCGCACGCGATCGGGGTCGGCCTGTGCGGGGGCCGGTGGCGTGAGCACCAGGTTCGGGGAGGTGGCGGTGGCATCGGGCAGCGGCGGCACGTCGGCCACGGCGCCGTACTTCTCGCGCAGCTCGTCGATGGGGCCGAAATCCAACGCGCGCAGAGGGCAGGCCTCCACGCACACCGGCGCGCCGCCCTCGGCCACCCGACGGGTGCAGCCGTCGCACTTCACCGAGCGGCCGGCGTCGCGATCCACCTTCGGCGCGCGATAGGGGCACGACAGCGCGCAGTAGCCGCAGCCGATGCAGCGGGCCGCGTCCACCGACACGAGCCCTCGCTCGTCCTTGTGCATGGCACCGGTGGGGCACACGCGCACGCAGGCGGGATTGCCGCAGTGGTTGCAAGCTACCGACACGTAATAGCAGAAGGTGTCCTGCGTCACCGTGCCGTCGGGCTGGCGCCACCAGGATCCGCCGCCGTACTCGTACACCTGGCGAAAGGCGATGGACGAGGGCAGATCGTGCAGATCCTTGCAGGCCAGCACGCAGGTCTTGCACCCGGTGCACCGACGCCCGTTGAAGTAGAACCCGTACTGCACGCTTCCCCCTCCCCCCTCCTATTGCCCGTCATTCAGCCTGTCGTAAAACGCTTCGGAGTATTCTACCCTACTCCATCGGGCCCGCGAAAGCCAGCGGGCTCCGGCTATGCAGCCGGAGCCCCGTCCCCGATCCGCTCGTTCCGTCAGGGAGGGCGGACCTTACATGATCTCCAGCTCGTTCATAATCTCGCCGGCGCTGTCGCCCACCGGCTTGGCGCCCGCGGGAGCCGTGATCACCAGGTTCGGCTTAGTCTCGTCGGCTGCCGGCAGGGGCGCGATCTCCGCATCGTCGCCATACGCGGCCCGCAGCTCCTCGATGTCGCCGAAGTCCAGGGCGCGCAGCGGGCAAGCCTCAACGCAGATGGGCTGCTTGCCGGCGGCCACGCGGTCGGCGCACATGTTGCACTTCACCGACTTCATGGCCTCCATGTCCACCTTGGGGGCGCCGTAGGGGCAGCTCTTCGCGCAAGTGCCGCACCCAATGCACTTCTCGGGATCGCTTCTCACCTCGCCGGTGTCCGGATCCTTCTCGATGGCGCCTTGGGGGCAGTTCGCCATGCACAGGGGCATGTCGCAGTGGTTGCAGGCCACCGACACGTGGTAGGTGAAGGTGTCCTGGATCCAGCAGCCCGCACCGTCCTGGCTCCACGTGCCGCCGCCGTACTCGTAAACATTGCGGAAGTTGAGGTCGTTGGGCAGGTTGTTCTTATCCTTGCAGGCCAGCACGCAGGTCTTGCAGCCAGTGCAACGCGTTCCGTCGAAGTGGAAACCGTACTGAGTCATGGTTCATTCCCCTCTCTTTAAGCCTTGGCGATCTGGCCGATGATGGTGTGCTGGCCCGTGGCCTTGGCCACCGGAGTGCAGTGGCGGCTCGTCAGCGTGTTGATGCAGCCGCCCTTGTCCACGCGGTCGCCATCCATGTCGGCATCGTGCCACATGCCCTGCGGAATGGCACCGACGCCGGGCATGATACGGTCGGTCACCTTCGCCTCGATGAGGATTTCGCCATGGTCGTTGAACACGCGGACCATGTCGCCGGTCTCAATATTGCGCTCGGCCGCATCCAGCGGATTGATCCAGACGTTGTGGCGATGGGCATCCTGGATGATCTGGTTGTTGGCGTAGCTGGAATGGGTGTGGGCCTTGGTATGGTAGCCGGTGAACTGCAACGGGTACTCCTCGGTGTTGGAGTCGGGGCCGTCGAAGCCGGGCACGTAAATCGGGATGGGGCAGATGACGTCGCCCTCCTGCAGCTCCCACGTAGCGGCGTACTCGGCCAGCTCGGGGGAGTAGATCTGAATCTTGCCCGTGGCCGTCTCCAGCGGGTTTGCCGCCGGATCCTCGATGAAGGGATCGGTGGCGTTGTCCACCTCGATGTCCTTCTTGTAAATGCCAGCTGCCAGGCCCTCTTCCCAGGTGGGAGCATCGGGATTCTCGGCGCGGAACTCCTCGTACAGCTCGCGGCACCAGTCCTCGCGGGTCTTGCCGCCATCGGTGTAGGCGTCCTTCACACCCAGGCGGTCGGCCAGATCGGCGCACACCTCGTACACCTCACGGCGCTCGAACTTGGCGGAGGCGGTGGGCTGGCCGAACCAGATGCCCTGGGTGTCGTTGTTCTCGCCCTGGGTGGAAAGCGTCCAGGTCTCCTGCGGGGTGAGGTCGGGCAGGATGATGTCGGCATACTTGGCGGAGTCGGTCATGACCACGTCGTAGCAGACGATGAACTCGCAGAGACTGTCGTCGCGCAGGATATCAGTGGTGAAGTTGATGTCGCCGTTCTGGTTGGCCGGCATGTTGTTGCCGTAGTTGATCATCATCTTGATAGGGGCGGGCAGCGCGTCGGCGCCCTGGATGCCGGCGTTCAGAGCCGTGAGCTTCGTGCCGTCCTTGATGGCCTCGGGCCACAGGTAGTTCGGGAACTTCGCCGTAATGGGGTTGTCGCCCGTGGGCAGCGAGTTCAGACTGAAGCCGCCGTTGCCCTCGCGCAGGCCGGAGTTCGTGGAGGGCAGGCCCACCTGGCCCACGAGCTGAGGCAAAAGCGCGATGGCGCGGGCCGCGGTCTCGCCGTTGGTGCGGCGCTGCGGGCCCCAGCCCTGGCAGATGAAGCAGGGCTTGGCCTCGCCGATCTCATGGGCAAGGTCGATGATGCGCTGCTCGGGAATCTGGGTGATGGCGGCAGCCCACGCCGGAGTCTTCTCCACCATGTCGTAGCCGGTGCCCATGACGTAGGCGTAGTAGGAGCTGTTGGCCGGGGCGCCTTGCGGCAGGGTCTCCTCGTCGTAGCCAACGCAATAGGTGTGCAGGAAGTCGAGGTCGACCATATCGCTCTTGATGAGCTCGTGGGCGATGCCGGCCACGAGCGCCGCGTCGGTGCCGGGGCGAATGGGAATCCACTCCACGTCGCGGTTCGTGGCGATCTCGCTGCGGCGCGGGTCGATGGAGATGACGCGCACGTTCTTCTGCTCCATGGCCACCAACAGGTCGTAGCCGTGGCCGTCGCCGGCCATGCGAGTGTCGCAGGGGGCGTTGCCGAACATCACCACGAGCTCGCCGTCGGCCAGCGTCTTGAAGGAGCGATTACCCCAGCCGCCGCCGTAGGTGTACAGCTGGGCGCCGAAGGTCAGCGCGCCGTTGGAGTAGTTGCCGTAGCGGGTGACCACGCCGCCGCACAGGTTGAACAGACGGAACCAGGGGTTGTTCATCATCACGTTCTGCTCGACGCCGGAGCACTCCTGGATGAACACGGACTCGTTGCCGTAGGCCTCGGTAATGCGCTTGAACTCGGAGGCGATGGTGTCGAGCGCCTCGTCCCAGCTGATTTGCTCGTACTTGCCCTCGCCGCGCTTGGACCCCTCCACGCGCTTCATGGGGTAGTTCAGACGATCCTCGCCGTTGATCCAGCGACGGATGGAACGGCCGCGCAGGCAGGCGCGGGCCTGGAAGCCGCCAAAGGAGGCGTCGCCGGTGTTGTCGGATTCCACGGAAACGATCTCATCGTCGGCCACATGGCACTGCAGCACGCAGGCGCCGCCGCAATTCACATGGCAGTGCGTCCATACGATCTTCTCGTCGACGGGCGCAGTCTCGCCGGTGGCGGCCAAGTCGGCACCCTCGGCGTCGCCTTGGCCCTGGGGCGCGCAGCCGAACAGGGACGTGCTGCCCATGGCGGCGGCACCCAGGCCGGCCAGTGCGGATCCCTTCACGAACGTGCGGCGGGACAGAGCCGCCTTCTCGGAGTTCGTCATGGTCCCTCCCTTTCAGTCAGGATCTCTCTTCCCTCGAGCCGGCCCCGCTCCTTTCGGGCAACCGGCCCGCCGGCGGCTCCTCTGCGCCCCCGGCAGGCCGCATCATAGGCCGCGCCGCGTGAATAGCGTGTCACATACTGCGTGTGATTTCTGCGTTTCCCCAGTTCAGATGAAGGTCACTCTATCACCCTTTTCCCGCTTAGCCAAGACGGGAACGCCCTACGCACGGTATACTGAGCACCACGGAACGGAACTGTCGACACGACGAGAGGGAGAGGATGGGCGCCGTGAACCTGCGCACGGTCTTGGGGCTTCTGCGGCCGAACGTGGCCTCGCTGGGCTACGGGCTCTTCCTCGCCATCAACGCGGCCAGCGTGTGGGGCGGCGTGTTCCCGTTTTTGCCGCTGGCCTTCCAGACCACCGATGTGATGCTGTGGTTCTTCGGCGCCGAGTCGCTGGCCTTCACGGCCACCTTCCTCGCGAGCGCCGCGGGCACCTACTTCTTCCCCGCCGAGACGCGCCATTTCATGGTGAAGGCCGTCAGCGTGCCCTATATGGGCGGCTGGTGCCTGCTCATCGGGGCCATGTACCTGCCCGGGGCCGCCGTGGCGCTGGCCGGCGTCGGCGGGGCGCTGCTCGGCGTGGGGTCGGCCGGGTTCTACATGCTGTGGCAGCGGCTGTTCGCCAGCCAGGACGCGCGGGAGGGCATGGGAAACCTCATCGCCGGCACGGCTTGGGCGGCGGTGCTGTACTTCGCGCTGTACCTCATTCCCGTGGCGGTGACGGCCTACCTCATCCCCTGTGTATTCCTGCCCCTGTTCGGGCTGGCCGTGGTGCTGAAGAGCCGCACCATCGATTTAGACCAGCCCATGTTCGAGGATGCCCCGCGCGAGCACCCGCGCACCTACCGCCACGTGCTGTCCACCATCTGGCGCGCGGCCCTGTCGCTGGGAACCCTCGGGTTCTGCACCGGCGTCATGCGCTCCTTGGCCATCGGCGACCCGTCGGTGGGCACCTTCGTGAACGCGCTGTCCATGGGGGCCATGCTCGCGGCCGCCGTGACCCTTCTGGCCGTGTGGGCCGGCAAGAGCCTGCGCATCAACGTGGCCACAAGCTATCGCGTCTTCTTCCCCGTGGTGACCACGGCCTTCCTGCTGCTGCCGCTTCTGGGGGCCGCCTACGCCGAGGCGCTGGCGGCGGGGCTCTACGCGCTGTGGAGCGTGGCCATCATGCTCATGATGATCCAATGCGCCCAGGTGTCGCGCGACGGCGGCATCAACCCGGTGTTCATCTACGGCGTGTTCGGCGGCATCATGTACGCCCTGCACGACGTGGGCTTTCTGGGCGGCTCGGTGCTGGAGGGAATCGCCGGCAGCATCGGGCGCGGCGGCAGCACGACGAGCCTGGTTCTCGTCACGATGGCGGCCCTGTACCTTTTGGGCATCATGTACTTCATCGGCCAAGGAGGGTTCCGCGGGGCGCTCGCCGACGCCTCCGTCAACGAGATCGAGCTTCTGGCCCTCGCGTGCAACGGGCAGGCACGCCTTGGCTCAGACGCTGGCGCCGACACATCCTGCCCCGCCGAGCCCGCGTCGTCGCCGAACGAGCGGGACGTCGGAAAGCCATCTCCCACACCCGCGCTAGAGCCTTCCCCGGTTCCCGCGCCGACGTCTTCCCCCGCGTCCGCCGCCCCTTCCCGCGATGGAACCGCGTTCCGCGACCGATTCTCCAAGCAGATGGCGGCCGTGCGCGAGTTCTACGGCCTTTCGGCCCGCGAGGCGGAAGTGGCCGAGCTCATCGCCCGCGGCAACACCGTGGCCCACATCGCCGAGCTTCTGTTCGTGTCCGAGAACACCGTGCGTACCCATTCCAAGCGCATCTACGTGAAGCTAGACGTCCACAAACGCCAAGAGCTCATCGACCTCGTAGAGCGCTTCGAGCCGGAAGGACGCTAGAGCTGGCCGTCCCTCAGCGCTCCAGCAGCTGCTCCATGGTGCAGCGGAGGGCGCGGGACAGGCGGTAGAGGGCTATGCCCTGGGCCTTGTTGATGTCCTTCTGTCGCTGCTCGTATAGCTGGATGGAGCGGACGCCCACCCCCGATGCCTTTGCTAGTTGCGATTGAGAAAGACCTGCCGCCTCGCGCAGAGTTCGCAAGTTGGTTGCCTTCGCGCGCTCGGTGCGCATCTCGTCGAAGATGGCGACAAACTTGCTTTCAGGTGCCTCGTGCAGCGGCCAATACATGGAGCGAATCTCGTCATAGGTGGCGGTCGCGAAGATGGACCGGTAGGAGCAACCCGTGGTCATCTGGTACTGCGCGAGCGCCCACCCGGCCCAGAAGTCCGGCGTCCGGTCGTAGCGAAGTTCCGGTGCGGGCACCTCGTCGCACGGAAGCAGGGGTAGCATGATGCGCAACAGGTCATAGGACGACTTGCCCGCCACGTATACCGGATTTTGCTTTTCGAACTCCTCAGCCAAGCCCGACGCCATGAACGCCTGAGCCACCTGCTCACCCGTGCAGCCGGCCAGGTTCACCCCAATATCGAAAACGAACGCCAGCACTTCCTGCAGATCATGAGCGTAAGGCGAAGGAGGCAGCTCGACGATGGCATAACGATACTCCCCCACCTCTCAGCCCTCCCTCATCAGGTCGAGCATGTACACGCCGGCGGGATCAAAGGGCTCTTCGTGCAGAATGCGATCGAAATCGCGCCGGGCCCTCTCGTCCCGCCGCATGCGCCTCTCGTGCCACTGGGATGCCGGGGCCGTTTCGGCACCCGCGAACGTGAGGGCTCCGAAAGCGGCCTCGCTCACCGCGACCACCTGGCGGCCCAGGCCGCCGAGCTTCATAGCCCGCTCAAGCTGCGCGAGGCTGATGCGGTTTTCCAGGAAAGCCCGAGCGAACGAGAAGTAGGAGTCGTCGGCCCGGTAGCCGATGATCACATCCGCCTTGCCCAGCTCTGCTGGATAACGAGCCGCCACGTAGGACTTGGCGGCCTCCATGAGGTTCGTCGCCACGTCGAACTGCCGGTTGGCAAAGAGCACGGCCAGCCATTCGATAGTGCCGTAGGGCTCGGCATCCAAGTCGACGATGTTGAGGCCGTCGAGAGCGAGGTCGTAGGCGTTCGCGAACCCGTCCTTCGCCTTCGGGCACGCCCATTCACAGGCCAGCTCGAGCGACTCGGTGCAGTAGAAGCCCAGGCCGTAGTCGTTATAGGGGTTGCCCACCCCGAACAACGGCCTTGGCACCCGGATAGGCGACCCATGGTAAAGGCGCATGGACTCGCTCATAACAACTCCTTCTCTATCACCAAAGTGATAGAGAAGGATATCGAAGAAGAGGGTTATCGTCAACCTAGCGCACCTGGGCAGGCTTGCGGCCCGAGCGCGAGGGACGCCCTACTCCGCTACGCGCTTGCGGTCGGGGTTGAGGAGGGCGCCGGCCAGGGCGGCCACCGCCGACACGCCGCCGGCGACGCGCAGCCAAACGGCCGTGGCCTGGCAGGCCATGTCGGCGCTCTTGCACACGCCGATGGACAGCGGCGTGTCGAAGGTCATGAGCACGATGGCGACCGACAGCAGCACCAGCGCCACCGTCATGGGCCGCTTCGTCACGAGCGCCGCCACCGCCACCGCGGCCAGCACCAGCGCCAGCAGCACGGCGACCTTGGCCGTGTAGGCGCACCGCATGGGCACCATGTTCCCATTGGCTAGCTCGAGGGTTCCCGCGCAGACGGGTGCCCACAGAAGCACCGCCCCACACACCACGGCGGCGCACACCAGCGAGATGATCGGCACGATCAGTTTCACGTTCTTCATTCTGCTCCCTTTCAGACAACGACGGCGAGGCCCTTAGGCGCCGCCAATCCTTCCACGGTCGTGCGCAGCGCCAGCGTCTCCGCGTCAACGGCATGCACCTGACCACCAATGCTGTTTCCCACAAAGAGCGTCTCCCCGTCGGGCGAGAGCACCAGCGTGTCGATGCCCACGCCCAGTGAGAGCCGCCCCGTCTCCGTCCAATCGGCCGCGTCGAAGGCCACGAGCTCGCCGTCGTCCCGGGCGATAGCCCACGCCCGCCGCCCATCGGCGGCAAGCGCCACTCCGGCCACGGAGAGCCCCACGGGCACCTCGAGCACCCGCTTGCCCGTGGCGCGGTCGAGCACGTACAGCGCGCTCACCTGCTGCTCGCCCTCACCGCCCACGCCGGCCAAAATGAGCTGGCCGCCATCGGCCGACACAAGAATCTGCCGCGGACCCACCACGCCGTCGAAGGCATCGAGCTCCTCGCCCGTCGCAAGATCGATACGAGCCACGTCGTAGGTGCCGTAGTTGGCCGCGTACAGCACGTCCCCCTCAGGCGCCAGGGCCAACGCCACCGTGCGGCGCCCGGCCCCCGGCTCAATGGTGCAGCAAGGCGGCGGGTCGGTACGGCCGCTGAACCCCGAGGAGCTCAGATCCATCGTACTCACAAGCGATTGCAGCGCCGCATCGATTGCATGGACGCCGTTGACAAAATAGTCGCCAGCATAGATAAGCCCCCGGGCCTCGTCGCGACACAGCCCGAGAATCTGATGCCCCACGGGAATGGGAGCCGCAGCGGCCGGATTTGCCACCGGGACCGCCGTCACCTCGCCAGTACCGCTGCATCCCACGAAAACGATACCCTGCATAACTAGAACCGAAGCCGGATTGCGGCCGACGGGAATGCGCCCAACTACTTCTCCCGCCCTCGCGTCGACAACTGCAAGAGCGTTCGTCGCGTACTCCGCAACGCACAGCATCCCGGGAGCAATCTCCCCCGAAAATGGCTCGCCGGCATTGATCGGCTCCTTTTGGGGAGTCGGCGACGAACTCTCACGCGGCCCTCCCTCTTCGGCTACATCTCTTGGCGACTCCTCAGTCAGAGCGGCACACCCTGGTGTGCCCAGCAGCCCCATGGCCCCAATACCCGCTAACATCACAAAGCTCCTGCGCGTGATCACAGCGTCACCTCCTCCCGAAGCTTTCCGCCTTCCAAAAGGTATACCTTGTCGGCCTGGGCAGCATAGGAGCGGTCATGGGTCACCAGAACCACCGACCGCCCCTCGGTGGCACAGAAGCCGCGCAGCAACTCGAAGACGCGCTCCGACCATTCCGCATCCAGGTCATTCGTCGGCTCGTCCGCCAGCAGCACATCGTGATGGGAGAGAAGCGCACGGCCGAGCACCAGTCGGCGCTTCTGACCAGCGGATAGCGCCGAGGGAAGATGCTCGGCCCGCTCGCTGAGGCCCAGCTTCTCCAGCATCTCGAAAATGCGGTCTCGCACCACCTTCTCGCCAGAGGCCCGCAATGCCAGCTCCAAATTCTCATAGGCCGTCAGCGCCTGGAACAAATAGGGCGTTTGAAAAACGAAGCCGATGCCCCGCCGATGAATGTCGTCGATCTGAGCGGCCGTCGCCTGCGTCAAGTCGATCTTCCGATACCGTACACTGCCAGCTTCGGGGCGCAACAGACCGCCCATCACGTTGAGCAGCGTCGATTTCCCTTTGCCAGAGACGCCCGTAACCGCAATCATCGTCGAGGGCGGCACAACCATGCTCAGGCCATCGAGGGGGCGCACCGGGGGACGGGATGAGAATTCCTTTACGACGTCGGAAAGCTCTAACAACGGTTCCATCACAACCCTCCTTTGGCAAGCGTTTCCTGGGGATCCTGGCGCATCAGGGCGATCATGGGCTGAACGAGCGCCACCAAGCTGAGGAGCACCGCGAACAGGAGGGCCGCGCAGACAACCCACCCGTAAGCAGAGGGAGCCAACAGGGCTCCCGGCAAATCAAACGAGGTATGGAGCTGCCCGATAATGGCCGACGACGCCAAGCACGCGCAGGCCGTCGCTGCCGCAGCCGCGGCCATCGTGACAACCCCCACCTCGACCACGAAGCTCAAAGCAACCTTAAGGCGGCCAACTCCCATCGTCCTCAGCAGGCCGAGCTCGCCCATACGACTCGACACGAGCGACGAGAACCGCCCCGCCAACGCCAGAGCCGCCAAAAGCACAATGGCCGCCAGAAACGCAAGGGTCATTGATTCCAACACGACCAGTTGGGATGTTACGCTGGCAATAAGATCGGAGGTGCATACCGCTGCAGCGCCCGGCACCTGTTCGATAATGGCAGCTGCCACAGCCGAGGGCTGCGCTCCCTCTTTCACCTTCACCATAACGCACGAGATAGCATCGAAGGGATCGACGTTAAGCCAGACGCTCTCAAGATACGGACTTTCGGCCGCAATGGTTCGCGCAGCATTCACATCCATGAAGATGGTCTCGTCGACGCTCGATCCCGTTGGCTCAAGGGTGCCCACACAGTGAAACACCGATCCGAGAATGGATGCTTGGCCGCCTTCGATGGGTGGCGCTGCGGCCCCCAAGATAATGCCGTCCGGCGGCAGCGCTCCCCCTTCAAGGGCCCCGCCGACCAGCCAGGGGCCCACGATGAAATCTGTCTCCATGTCAATACCCACCACGCGCGTCACCCCGATCACCGAGCAGCAGCTCTGGTTGACCGTTTGCGTGAAGAATTGGGGCGTTGCCTGTTCCACGCCGGCGGTTTCGGCAACGGTTCGCTCGACGTCGGCCGGCAAGTACACGTTGACCGGCTCGGCGCAAAAGAGCACTTCCGAGGCGTTGCCCGAGGCCCCTGCGGGAAGGACCATGATGTCGGCCCCGAGTCGCTCCCGCGAGAGCCTCAGTCCATTTTCGAGCGATGCCACAACAGCCAGCGAGGTGGCCAGGACAAAAACGGCGATGAAGGCAATGAGGGCGGTCATGAGGGATCCGCCCAAGCGCCGGATGATGTTCTTCCAAGCTAGGGAAAACATTGCTCGTCCTCCTTCCAAAAGGGGGGCGGCACGAAGCGGAGGGGAGGGAGCGCTTCGTGCCGTTCTTGCGCCCTCGCGGACAAGGGCGCCCTCAGGAAAATTACGCCGTATGGTTCTCGGCCACGATGTCGTCAGGCTCTTCGGCCAAGGCCGCATCCACCGTGATGACGAAGTTGGGCTTGGTACCGGAGCTCTCGTCGGACACGATGTCGGCCGCGTGCGCGCCCTGCAGAGACTCCATGTCATCGAGGGCCAGATTTGCACCGGGGCAGGCGGCCACGCACGCAGGCAGCTCACCGCGCTGGCGCCGATCATAGCAGCCGTCGCACTTGAACGTGGTGCTCGACGCCTCGTCGTAGCTGGGCGCACCGTAGGGGCAGGCCGAGATGCAGGTCTTGCAGCCGATGCACACGGAGTGATCTTGAATCACCGTACCGTCTTCCAGCTTGCTGTAGGCCCCTACCGGGCAATTCGCCACACAGGCAGGCTCTTCGCAGTGGTTGCAGGCCATGGAGAGGTAGGCGAAGGCTCGCGGAGCATCCTGGCGAATTGCCGTCACATGCCGCAGCAACACGCCCTTGTCCAACTGCTTCTCGCTCTTGCAGGCGATGGAGCAGGTCTTGCAGCCGTAGCAGTTCTTGTTGTTCATCCAAAATCCGATAGCCATGGCCTTACGCCTCCTTCTTCACATCAACGAGGGTCTGGTTGCAGCAGTGGGTGCCTCCGAGGGTCTTCCACTTGTCGTTGGTCACATGGCTGGACGAGCCGCCCTGCTGTTCCCACCAACCATTCTGCAGCCCCACCACACCGGGCTTGATAAGGTCATTGACGAGGGCAACGCCATGGTGCTCGCCGCGGTCGTTGAACACGACCACCGCATCGCCGTCCTGGATGCCGCGCGCCGCGGCGTCGGCGAGGTTCATGAGGATCACCGGCTTCTGGTCGCAAACCTCATCCATCCACTCGAGGTTGTTGAAGGTGGAATGCACGCTGCGGTAGGTCTTCTGCTGAACGCTGAAGAGCGGGTACTTGCGAGCCAGCTCGTTGTCGTTGCGAGCGTCCTCCTCGGCCCGCGCGTAAGAGGCAATGGGATCGAAGCCCTCCTCCTTCCAGGAGCGTACCCAGAACTCGGCCTTCTCGGAGGGCGTGAGGAACTTGCCGTCCTTGTAGGGAATGTAGTCGGGGCCCACCACGTCGATGGCCTTCTTCTCCTTCAGCTCCTCATAGGTGATACCCGCCGGCTCAATGACGTTGCCGATGAGCGTCTCCATGGGCACATCGAAGGCATCGCCGAAGTCGTAACGGCGAGCGAGCTCAGTGAAGATCTCCAAGTCGCTCTTGGCCTCGCCGGGCGCATCCACCGCCTTCTCCATCAGCTGAATCCAATGGGAGCGGTTCTGGGCCAGCACGCCATCCATCTCGAAGATGCCTGCGCAGGGCAGAACCAAATCGGAGTAGAGGGCGGTAGAGGTCAGGTATTCGTCGACGGTGATGACGAAGGGGATCTTCTCCAGGGCCTTGCGCACCATGTTGGTATTGGGCCACTGGGTCATGGGGCTGCCGGTCATGGACCAGAACACGTTCACCTTGCAGGGATCTTCGTTCAGAATGGACTCGCCGAACTTGAAGCACGGAATTGCGGGCATCTTCTCGAGCAAATTGGGAACGTCGATCGGCGCACCGGTTTTCACCTCGCACACGCCGCCGGCATCCGAATAGCCCTCGCCCTCATGGCCGATCTGCCCGCAGAACGCCGCTAAGTAGGCGCCCACGGCCACGGCATAGGTGCCGTTCTCGGTGCGCATGAATCCGCCCATGTTGTGGACGATCATGGCATGCTCGGCGGTCGCGTACTCGCGGGCGATACGCTGAATGTCAGCTGCGGGCACCCCGCATTCGACCTCGGCAGCCTCGGCCGTCCAGGGGGCGGCGTTGGCGTAGATAAGCTCGAACTCGGTGTTGTACTGCTCGGCCTGGGGCGTCCCCTCCAGGGTGAGGGCGGCCGTGATATTGGCGGTATCATGGCGCACCACGTTGCCTGTTGCGGTATCGAGCACCACGAAGGAGGCCGGATCCTCGGGATCTTCCATCACCGGCTCTCCCGTGGCCTTGTCAACCAGACAGGGAGCGCAGGTGTGGGCCAGCAGGAACTCCTCATCATAGAGCTTCTCATCTACGATGGTCTTCAGCATGGCAAGCCCCAAGGCCGCATCGGTGCCGGGCCAGGGAGCGATCCAATCGGTAGCCTTGGCGGCCGACTCGGTGTAAATAGGATCGATCACCACGAGCTTGCCGCCGTTGTCCACCATGTTCTCGAAACGCTGGAAGTAGCCCTGCTTGGTGATGGCGGGATTATTGCCCCAGATGATGCAGTAGGTGCTGTTCTCAATCTGGTTGCGGCAATCCAGGAAGCGCTTGCCGTAAATGTACACGACGGACTCATACACGCCGGCGCAGCAAAGCTTGCCCACCGTCGTGGTGGCACCACCGAGGTGCGCGAAGAAGGCGCTGGCCACTGGGCCGTGCATGGCTCCGAAGTTGCCCGAGCCGGTCGCGTAGCAAATCGACTGGTTGCCATCGGTCGCGATGGCCTCGTCGAACTTCTGCTGAATAAGGTCGAAGGCCTCGTCCCAGGTAATCTCCTTGAACTTGCCCGAACCCTTGTCACCGTCACGCAAAAGCGGCACCGTCAGTCGGTTGGGGTCGTTGCACATAAGGCCGCGGGCGATGCCCCGAGCGCAGGCGGCGCAGTCGTTCAGCTCGGAGGACTCCACTTTCACCAGCTTGCCATCCACCACATAGCCCTTGAGGTTATGGTGCTGACACTCCGGCGGGCACGTAGAGTAGAAGATCTCCGCATTCGCATAGGGATCCTCCCCTGTGACGGGCAGGTCCTCGTCCTTGGCGGGCGCCTCGTCGGTGGCCGCCGGGGCGCATCCGGCCAGGCCCACAGCAGCCGTAGCCGCGGCAGCGCCCACGAAGGCGCGACGGGTGAGCTTGGCGTCAATGGCGCGTTCGCTGTTCTTCGTCATAGAACTCTCCTCCCTCAGATAGGATTTTCTCGCGAGCTGCGGCGAAAAGACGTTTGAACCCCCGCTCTCGGCGGATCTCCTACCGCCTTGCTGTCGCATCGGGCGGCCCTCCTCGGCCGAAACCCTCGCACTCGCTTGCTATTATCCTGCCGTTGACTCAACGTCACTTCAATGGCGGCCAGCGGAACTTTTCATTAAGACTTCGGGGCAAATATTAAAAAAGAATTACCTTCCCCACCGAAGTCTCCTGCATGCAGCTCCATCGGGCATAATATGAAGATTGACGAGGAGGGGACACCATGTCGACCGATCACCCGGGGCGCCCGTTCCGCTATGGCATACGTTTCAAGATCGCCGTTTCCATCGGCGTCATTATGGTTGCGCTCATGGCCGTCGACATCCTGTGGAACCTGTCGCTGCAGAACGCCCAAGCCGAGAACGAGGCTCGCGAGAAGGCCGAGGTACTTGCCTCCGAGATGCGCGCAGCATGGGATTTCGTCGATATGAATCAGGACGTCATCAACCGTGCCGAGGACGGCACCTTCCGTACGAAGCACCTCGTGTGCGTGGTGGCGGCGAAGTCTATCTCCATGCTGTTTACCACGGAGACCGACTACTCCATCCGCTTCACCAACGACACCCCTCGTCAGGCCGCCAACGCGCCGGACGAGTTCGAGCAGGAGGCTCTGGCCGCCTTCAACGCCGACCCGGAACGCAAGGCGTTCTGGCGCGTGGTAGACGCCGGCGACGGCACGCGGGTGTTTCGCTATACCGAGCCTTTGTACGTGACCGAATCGTGCCTGGAATGTCACGGCGACCCCGTCGGCGAGCTGGATCAGTACGGCTACCCCAAGGAAGGCATGCAGGTGGGACAGGTGGGCGGCGCCATGTCCATCACCGAGCCCATGGACATTTACGCCGCCGGCATCCAGGACAGCATGATGCAGCAGGCGATCATGGTGTTGTTCATGATGGTAGCGGCCTTCATCGGGCTGTACTTCGTGACAAGCCGGCTGGTGCTGCGGCCCATCGACGAGCTGCGAAGCGCGGCGGGCGCCGTGGGCAAGGGCGACTTCAACTACACCCTCACGGTGCCCGACCCCGGCGAGCGGCCCCGCGACGAGCTGGCGGAGCTCACCGGCGAGTTCGACCGCATGGCCCGCGACCTTGAGGCGCTTTATGCCGATCTGGAGGGCCAGGTGCGTTCCAAGACCGACGACCTCATGGTGCTCAACGACATGCTGAACTACCAGAAGCGCGAGCTGAAGGTAGCACTCGATCGGCTGGGTGATGAGGTGGCCTACAAGAACGAGTTCTTCGCCATCGTCAGCCACGAGCTGCGCACGCCGCTCACCAGCATTTTGGCCTACGCGCGCATCCTGAACGCGGACGACAGCCTAGCGCCCAAGACCCGCGAGGCCGTGGGCGAAATCGAATCGAATGCCACCCTTTTGCTGAACATGGTGAACAACATCCTCGTCATTTCCAAGCACGCTGCTAAAAAGGACGAGCTTTTGCCCGAACCCGTGGATTTCGTCGATTTGGCCCAGTTCGTGCGCAAGGCGCTGGTCCCTATCGCGGAAGGCAAGGATGTGAGACTCTCCTGCTCGGTGGCGCCGGACGTGCCCTTGAGCATGGCCGATTGGGAGAAGCTGCGCCGCATTTTGGAGAACCTGGTGAACAATGCTATCAAGTACACCCATCGAGGCGGGTTCGTGCGCCTGACGATTGGGTTCGAAAGCGGCGAAGAGGCGAACCACGGCCACGGCAACCATCCCGGCACGCACGTCCCGGATGACGAAGACGCGGCCCCTGCCGGCTGGATCGTCATGCGCGTTGCCGACGACGGCATGGGCATCGCACCCGAGGAGCTGGACCAGATCTTCGAGCTGTACAAGCAGGCCGGGCAGTCGGCCAACCGCCGCTACCGGGGCACGGGGCTAGGGCTTGCCGTAGTGCGCGACCTCACCGAGCTGCATGGCGGCACCGTGGCCGTGGAAAGCCGGGTGAAGGAGGGCAGCACGTTCACCGTGCGCATTCCCTATGCGCCCGTCATTGAGGAAGAGGACGAGGAATCGTAAAACCGCAGGGCGGCCCGCAGCGCCGAAGGCCGAGCCGCTGACAACCGCGAAGGAGGACGACGATGGCGAAGATTCTGCTCGTGGACGATGAACCGCGCATTGCCCGGGTGGTGCGCGACATGGTGGAAGGCGCCGAGTGGCAATTCGCTTACGCCGACAACGGCGCCGATGCGCTGGACGCCGTCGCTCGCGATGCGCCCGACCTCATCATCATGGACGTCATGATGCCGAAGATGGATGGATTCACCGCCTGCCGCGAGCTGCGGACCCGAGGCGTCACCGTGCCGGTCATCTTCCTGTCGGCCAAAGGCGACATCGTGGACAAGGGCGTCGGATTCGCGGCCGGTGGCGACGACTACATGGTGAAGCCCTTCGACCCCCGCGAGCTGATGATGCACATCGAGGCGCATCTGCGCCGCGCCGCCATGCGCCCGAGCAGCGCTGTGCCTTCCTCCGGCACCATCACCGTGGGATGTCTTTCCTTAGATATGGCCCAGCACCGCGCCACCTTGGCCGGCGAACACGTGTCGCTGACCCCGAAGGAGTTCAAGATCCTGGCGACGCTGGCTGCAAGCCCCGGCACGGTGCTTTCCCGCGAACAGCTGGTGGAGGCAGCCTGGGGACCGGAATTCGTCGGCGAGACCAGTTCCATCACCGTGTTCATCAAGAAGCTGCGGGCCAAGATAGAGGACGACCCCACCGAGCCCCGCATCATAGAAACCGTCTGGGGCATCGGCTACCGCCTCGATCCCGAGGCCTGCGGGTAAGCTAGCGAGCGAACCTGCAGGCAAACATTCTCGCTCGCGCACCTTTGACCCCGAAATGATATTTCTGATTTAAAAGTGCCATTTCGGGGCTTCTTTCTGTGCCCAAGCCGATTGCACCCCAGCGCCTTTCAGCCGCATTCGCCAGATGGCCAAAAAAGACGCGCTAACTGCGGTTTTCAGCCCTCTTTCCCCGACTTTCACCATCTACGCATTCGCGCGTCCTTTTCAATAATGTTCTGACCAGGTAAAACTATGATCAAGAGAAACCGCACTTTCGAAACCGCAAGCCGCTGACGCAGCCAGCGCAGATTTTTTGACCAAAAAATGCTCTAGAGACACTTTCGCATGCAGTTCGCGAGTCGTTTTTGGCCACAAGCGTCCTACTTTCCCGCGCCGCCGTGGTTGATGGTGGTGGCGAGGGGGTGGCGCTTCAGAAGAAGCATCATCACGAGGCACGCAAGCATGAGCGGCACGAACCAGAGGAACAGCGGCAGCAGGGCGTCGGAGTAACCGACAGCAATGACCGACTGGGCTGACCCGGGCAGCGCATCCACGATTTGCGGCGTCAGTGTGGCGAGCGACAGATTGTCCACATGGGTGAGCTTGCCGGCCACGTCGGCCGTAAGGCGCATGGTGAACAGCGCGCCCACGAGCGCCGTGCCCACCGAAGCGCCGATCTGCCGGAAGAAGTTGTTCGCCGCCGTGGCGGTGCCCACCATGGCGTGGGGAAATTCGTTTTGCACCACGAGCACGAGCAGCTGCATGCCGAGCCCCATGCCGAAGCCGAGTACGAACAGATACAGCACTGGCACCCACAGCGCCTCGTGCACCCGCATGCGCGACAGCAAGAATAGGCCCACCGTGCTCACGACGCACATGGCCACGAGCATCCCCTTGTAGCGCCCCGTCTTCGACGCCACCCAGCCGGTGGCTGTGGAAGTGATAAGGATGCCCACGCTGGTAGCCGTGCACACGAGACCGGCCACCTCCGGCGACAGATCGTCCAGGATTTGGAAGTAGGTGGGCAGGTAGTTGAGCGCTCCCATGAAGCTGATGTTCAGGAGAAGCCCCGTTACCGAGCACAGCACGAAGTTGCGGTTGCGGAAGAGCCCCATGGGGATGATGGGCTCGGCGGCGCGGCGCTCCAACAGCACGAAGACCACAGCGGCAGCCACAGCCAGAGCGACAAGGCCCATAAACGGCAGACTGCCCCAGGGAATAAGCGTGCCGCCCCAGGCCATGGCCAGCACGAGCGAGGTCACGGCCACGGTCATGGCCATCATGCCGGGCCAATCGAGAGGGTGCTTTCCGAGGGCACGGGCGTCGCGGGGCAACGTGAGTCCGAGTACCACCACGGCAAGCAGGGCCACGGGCACCGTGAACCAGAAGATCCAGCGCCAGCCCGTCACCTGGACGAACCAGCCGCCCATAAGCGGGCCCAGCACATTCGACACGGCGAACACGGCGCCGATGACGCCCATGTAGGTGCCGAGCTTGCGCGGCGGCACCACGTCGGAGAGCGTCGCCTGGGATAAGATGATGAGGCCGCCGCCCCCAAGGCCGGAGACGAGGTGGCCGCTGATGAGCATCTCCATGTTCATGGCCAGGCCGCACACCACCTTGCCCGCGGCGTACAGCGTGAGCGCCGCCATGAGCAGCCGCTTGCGGCCGATAAGGTCGCCCAGCTTGCCGTAGATGGGCATGACCAACGTCGATGAAAGGATGTAGGCGGTGGAGACCCACTGCATGATCTCCACGCCGTTCAAGTCGCCCACGATGGTGGGCAGCGCCGTGGAGGCGATGGTCTCGGAAAGCGAGCTGATGAACATGGCGAGCAGAAGCCCGAAGAACACGAGCGCCAGCGCCCGGCCGTGCAGGGCGTGATCGGTATGGGGCGTGGAAGCGCCTGCGGGTTTTGCGGGCGCCGATGAGGTAGGAGCTATTGCGGGCGACGCAGCTGCAGCGGTCGAGACCGCTTTCGCCTTCGAAGTCGTATCTGCTGCGCTCACCACCATAGGTCGCCTCTTTCCAATCAGGGGATTCTCCCTATTTTAGAAAGACGACCGCCGCAAGCGCCGCGCAACAACCCCGCCTGCGCCGAACTGTCACGGCGCCGTTGAAGACTTGCGCGAGAATGCGTTTGCGAACGCTACAGCGCCAACTCGTACATAGCCACCTGGATGTCGCCGAGGGCCGGGTAGTGCACGGTCCACTCGCCCTTGTCCTCGAAACCGCACGACTCGTAGAGGCCGCGGCCGCGTACGTTGTGGGGGAAGGTGTCGAGGCGTAGAGCCACCAGGCCCTGGGCTCGGGCGATGTCAGCGGCACCATTCACGAGCTGGCGACCGAAGCCCCGGCCGTGGAAGGCCGGCAACGTGGCCACCACATGCAGGACGCCTACCTGTTCGGGCGCAGCATCCACGGCCCAGGGAACGGCGTTGTAACCGGGGGCGCCTTCATGATTAACCACCATGGCCGAGGCAATGATGGGCTCGGACTCACCGCCTTCGGAGACCACTTCAACCTCTTCTGCGGGCAGCAGCCCCACGATCAGCTGGGCCGCCTCCAACGACTCACGCAAGAACGCCGGCGAGGGATGCACGCCATGCTGCCACTGCACGTCGAAATCGGTGCCCTGCATCTCGTCGATCATCGTCGTGTAGAACGCAAGCACCGCATCGAACTCATCGGGCCGCGCCACGCGCACTTCCAACATCGCCGCTCCCTTCTTCATCGGATTCGAGTGAAGACAGTATAGCGTTACGATGCCACCTACAGTCCGAGCAACGGGCGGTACAGCGACTCGTCGGTTTCGGAGAAGACGTTGAACACCACGGTCATGGGCACATCGGGATGCTCGTTAAGCCAGCGGCGCACCGTAGCGACGGCGATGGAGGCCGCCTCTTCCTGCGGGAACCCGAACACACCCGTGGAGATGCAGCAGAAAGCGATGCTGGAAAGCCCCGCCTTGGCCGTCGCGTCCAGGCACGCGCGATAGCACTCGGCCAGCTGACGGCGGTGCGTATCGGTGGGACGTCCGTTGGCGATGGGCCCCACCGTGTGGATAACGTAGCGCGCGGGCAGGTTGTAGCCGTCGGTCACCTTGGCCTGGGACGTTGGCTCCGGGTGCCCCTGCGCTGCCATGAGGTTCGCACAAGCCGCACGCAATTGCACACCGGCGAAAGTGTGGATGGCGTTGTCGATGCAGTAGTGTAGCGGCGCCCAGCAGCCGGTCATGCCGGAGTTGGCGGCGTTCACGATGGCGTCTGCGGCCAAGGTGGTGATGTCGCCGCGCCACAAGCGTAGGCGCGGGTCGGTTGGCGACGGGGTCGTGTCGGCCAAGGTCGCCACACCCGCCTCGGCGATGAGCCCCTGCAGCAGTTCGTCCTGGGTCGCGAGGAACTCGCCGGGCGCGGGCCACGGAGGCCGCACGTTTACAAGTGATCGGAACGCAAGCCACAGCGCCTCGGTCGAAGCGCTTGCCAGGCCGCCCTGAGCCGCATCGGCCGCCGCGGGCGGCAGAGCGCACCCATGCGCCTTGCCCTCTTCGACGAGGTATTCCACCAAATATTGCAACAGTTTGCGATCCATAGATTCGCCTCCCTCACAGCACCTATAGCGCGAAGCGGTCGCGGGCGCGCTTGGGGGCGGTGGCACGCGTGGCCTCGGCGCGGTCGTGCTGCCAGTTCATGAGGAACAGCACACAGTCGGTGCGGTTGCTGGCGCGCAGGCGCTCGATCTGGCGATCGAACAGCTCGACATCGTTCAAGAACCCGGCATCGGCCAGAGCGCGCACCATGGCGATGTCCCCCTCACGCGCCACATACTGCACGGCCTCCGCCGCACGCTCACGCAGCGCTTCCACAATGCGATCGCGCATCTCGGGCGCCAAGCGGAAAGGCGCCGCCACGCGGTGGAGCAGGGCTCCCAGATGATCAGGCAAGCCGCGCCCCACCAGCAATTGGTCATCGTAGCGGGCGAAGTCGAAGGGGATGCCATCCTCGACGTCTTCCAAAAAGCAACTTATGAGCTGGTCGGACGTGATATGCACCACCGCATCAGCCGCAGCCAGGCGCACGATGGCGTATTCGAAGCTGCCCTCGCCGATGCTGGTGACGCTCGCGGGGATGAGCACGGGGCCGACCAGCGTGCGCGAGCAGAAGCAGTGGGCACCGATGGTGCGTAAGCCTTCGGGAAGCATGAGCTTACGCGTGCCCTTGCAGGCGTTGTCATCGCGCACCTCACGCACCGTATCGGGGATGACCAACGTCGCTGGCGCCGTGATGAGCGCGCGCTCGGCGATGAGCGTCAGCGGTGCGCCTTCCACCTCGCGCGGCAAAGCCAGGCGATCGGTGGCAGAAACCGGCGCCACCATGGCGCTCGCTGCGTTCGCCGCGGCCTCGCGAGCCGACACCGCCGTCGCGCCTCTCATGCGGGCATGGGCCGCCGACGAGAACTGGCGCGAGGGGGAATCGGGGGCCGGAGGACCCGCCACCAGATGAGCCTCACGCGAACCGTTTTCCGCAGCGACGCTGGGCTCCTTCGCAACGCCGTCCTCCCGCGCGAAGCCATCCTTTTCTGCGGGGTCGTTTCCTTCTGCAAACCCGTACCAGCACTGGTTTTTTTCCACGGCCTGAAAATCAGTGACACGACCTCCGCAGCGCGCGACAATGCGCGCAAGCGCCGCTGGATCGCTGGCCCGCCAAAGCGTCTCGGGGTTCATCGAGCCGTCCACGCGCTCCAGCGAGTCGGGCACATCGATGACGCGCGGCGGCGGGCATCCTTTCGCGAAGGCGGCGGCGCTCATGACGCGCACGCCATCAGGGACCACAAAATGCTCGGCATAAGGTGCCGAGGCGAAGATGAGGCGGAAGGGGGCCATCGTCTCGCTCGAGAAAAGGCGCGCATCGCCAGCGCCCAACCTCTCGCTGTGCCCACCGCCCAGACGCTCGAGCAGACAATCCTCCTTTATCGCATAGCATTTGTTGACAGGGCTCACCAGGTAGCGACGCGCCTCGAGCCGAGGGTTGGGCAGAGCCATGTCCAGCGGGGACGGGTCGTACGTGCGCACGCCCGCGCCCAGGTACACCACTTCGGCACTTACGGCATTGAACGCCTGAGAGCCCACCACTTCCACGGTGTCAGGCACCACTAGCAAGCGAACCTGGGCGCCACTCGTAAAGCGTCGGGAAAAAGCCTCTGAGGCGATGCGCACCACGGGCACATCGTCGATAAACGACGGCACCACAACGATCAAGCCGTCGGCCCGAAGACCGTGCTCGGCAAGCTTTCCCAGGTGCACGGCGGAAACCGCGTAGCCCTCGCCATCGCGTCGCACCGTTATGGGAACGTTGGTGGCAAAGTACGTCTCTTCACTTTGCGATGTTTCACGGTCGGATAGCGATGTTTCACGAGCTGTTAGAAGCGTTTCACGGTTTTGCGATGTTTCACGCTTTTGGGTTTCGCGCGCATTTTCGCAAGACGGATCCTTCGCTTCCTCTTTCGGCTGCCAGCGCGGCGTTTGCCCCAAGGTCCACAGCTCGTGGGGCGACAGCTTGCGCGCTGGCGCTGCCGCCGCTGCTGCGCCAGTGCCAGCAGCCGCCTCTCCGATGGCCTGTCCGACTGCGCTTGCTGTTGGCCCCTCCCCCTCTTCCCCGCGCACAGCACTGCCGATAATGCCCATGCGCTCCTCATCAGTTATACCCATGCCGAGCGCACCTACGATGAGCAGATCTCCGTCGGTGCCATCAAGCTCCTCGGTTTCATCGAGGGCCGCATCGTGCACCCAGGGCTTGTAGGGAGCCAGCTGGGGCCGCCAGTTCTCCCCCTCGATGGGGTGCCCCGGTTCCTCAATCGTCACGTCGGCCAGAGTTAAATGAAGCGGATTTTCTTGCACCCGCGCAATGAGATCGTCAAGAGAAGAAGTTGCGTCGCGAAAGACCAGAGCAGTGGCGTCCATAATTTTGTGCACCTTCCCAATTTCGATGCCCAAGGGCTGTTTACCCCGCGTAATCCCCATGCTACACTACAGCGCAAAGAGGCACAATGACAAAAGAATCGCCATTTTTGGTCACAAAATCGACTTCTGGGTTTCTTTGAGAGGGAATTACGGACAGCGAAACCCACAACAGTATTGGATCTTATCCAAATATATCGAATATCAATAAGTGAGTGAGTCTTTCCGGCAGGAGAAAAACCCAGAACTCGACTTTGTGACCAAAAATGTCGAAATGTTTGTAGCTCGAGTCGCGAAAGGAGGGGCCGTGCACGAAAGCGAGATAGAGGCGCTGGCCCTCGACGCGCTCGGCCTGGTGCGCAACGAGCTCCTCGTGAGCCTGCGCTTCATGAGCGCGGCGTTCGCCCGACTCGCGCCCCTGCCCATCCCCGGCGCTACGCTCGCCACCGATGGCGCGCATTTGCGGTTCGACCCCGTCACCTGGGCGCGCACCTACGCCGCCGATCCGGCCGAAGCTTCTCGCGCCTACCTGCACACGGTGCTCCACTGTGTGTTTCTGCACCTCTACCCTGGCGAGGGCATCGATCCCGATCTGTGGGACATCGCCTGCGACATGGTGGTGGAATCGGTGATCGATCAGCTCGATCTTCCCGCCACGCGCACGCCACAAGCGGCAGCCTCGCGTCCCGAGCTGGAGCGCATGGCCGAAGAGGCCGGCCTCATGACTGCCGAGCGTGTCTACGCCGCCCTGCGCGACCAACGCGCCGCCGGCGCAACCGACGACGAGCTCGCCCGCCTCGGCGCTCGTTTCCACGTGGACGACCATCGCCCCTGGCATGCCGTCATCATTGCCGAAGGAGAAGACGCATCGGGCAAGACGGGCGAGGCAACCGAAGGCGAGGGTCGCACGAGCGCTCCCGCCGCCAAGGCCGATACTTCCGGCACCGACATGGACATCCCCGATGAGGCCGCCGACGTTCCCTATTCCCACAAGGCGCACCGAGCGATGGACGCCGCCGACATCACCCAAAAGGACGCGCCCGAGAACGCCGCCCGCGCCATTGGCGAGCGCTTCGCCGACACCGTGCAGCTCGACCGCTCCCGCGAGCAATGGGAAAACGCGGCGCTGGAGATGGGCATCCAGCTGGACGCCTACGCGAAGCTGTGGGGCATCGAGGGATCGAATCTCGCCATGAACCTGCGCAAAGTGACCCGCGAAAAGCACGATTATCGGGCCTTCCTGCGCAAGTTCGCCCGCATGGGCGAGCAGATCCGCGTGAACGACGACGAGTTCGATTACGTGTTCTACACCTACGGCCTTGAGTTATACGGCAACCTGCCACTCGTGGAACCAGTGGAATTTGCCGAGGAGAAGCGCATCCGCGACTTCGTCATCGCCATCGACACCTCGGCCTCCACCAAAGACGGCCTCGTGCGGCGGTTCATCGAGCGCACCTATTCCATCCTGGCCGACGAGACGAGCTTCTTCTCGCGCATGAACGTGCTCATCGTGCAGTGCGACGCCGCCATTACCGACGTCGCGCGCATCACCTGCCTGCGCGATTTGGAAGACTATCTGGAAAATCCCACCATCAAGGGCCTGGGGGGCACCGATTTCCGTCCCGTGTTCGCCTACGTGGACGAGGCGCTCGCGTCCGGCGAGCTGAACGACCTGGGCGGACTCATCTACTTCACCGACGGCCAGGGCACCTATCCTGCACGTCGTCCCGCCTATGAAACCGCCTTCGTGTTCCTCGATTCCGACGATGCCGCAGCCTCGGCGCCCGTGCCCCCCTGGGCCATGAAAGTTATCCTGGATGAAACCTTCGTGCTAGAAGAGGAGCCACTATGAACATCCGCGAAGCAAAACAGCAGATCAAAAACGCCATGATTGCCTATTTCACTAAAGACGAGTTCGGCAACTATCTTCTGCCGCCCGAGCGCCAACGTCCGGTGTTCCTGCTGGGCGCGCCGGGCATCGGCAAGACGGCCATCATGGAGCAAATCGCCCAAGAACTGGAAGTGGGATTCGTGTCCTACTCCATGACCCACCATACCCGCCAAAGCGCGCTAGGCCTGCCGTTCATCGCGACGAAAACCTATGACGGCGTGGAATACCAGGTGTCCGAATACACCATGAGCGAGATCATCGCCTCGGTCTATGAGGCGATGGAGGCCACGGGGCGCCGCGAGGGCATTCTGTTCCTCGACGAGATCAACTGCGTATCGGAGACGCTCACGCCGGCCATGCTGCAGTTTCTGCAATACAAGATCTTCGGGCGCCATGCCGTGCCCGACGGCTGGATCGTCGTGACGGCCGGCAACCCGCCCGAGTACAACCGCACGGCCCACGACTTCGACATCGCCACGTGGGATCGCCTCAAGCGCATCGAGGTTGAGCCCGACTTCGATGTGTGGCGCGAGTTCGCCGTATCGACCGAGGTGCATCCCGCGGTCATCACCTACCTGGACATCGAGCGGTCCCACTTCTACGCCGTTGAGGCCACGCCCGACGGCGCGTCGTTCGTGACGGCCCGCGGCTGGGACGACCTGTCGGCGATGATCAAGCTCTACGAGGCCCAGGGGCTCACCGTTGATGAGCTGCTCGTGGAGCAGTATGTGCAAAACGGCGAGATCGCAAAGCGATTCGCCATGTACTACGACCTGTTCACGAAGTACCGCAGCGACTATCAGATCGATCGTATCTTGAACGGCAGCGCCGATGCCGGCCTGGCCGAGCGGGCCGCGGCGGCGCCCTTCGACGAGCGCGTGGCCGTCATGGGGCTTATCGTGGACGCCACGGTGAGCTGCTTGCGCGAGGCGGTTATGGAAGAGAAAGCAGCCGCGTTCGCTCATAGCGTGTTGGCCGATTTGAAGGAGCGCCTGGCCGCCGAAGGCGTGGCCGAAGACGCCGATGCGAGCGCGCTCATCCGCGCCACGACCACCGAGCTGGCACGCACCCGCGACACCGAACGGGCCGCGAGCCTGCTTTCCGACGAGCGCTACCGCTCCTTCGAGCGAACCATCAGTCTTCTTGACGAGGTGCTGCGCACAGGAGCCGATACGCCCGAGGGCGCCACGTTCAACCTGCTGCGCGAGCGCTTCAACGAGCGGCTCGACGAGCTGGACGCGGCCATCGACGAGGCGACGGCCGCCCTCGATAACGTGTTCAAGTTCGTGGAAGAGGCCTTCGGCGAGGGCCAGGAGATGCTCATGCTGGTGACCGACTTGTCCGTGAGCCGCGCCGGCATGGCCTTCATCAACGACCACGGGTGCGACCGCTACTTCGCCCACAACCAGAGTCTCCAGTTCTACGAGCGCGGTCACGACCTGGCCGCCCGCATCGACCGCATCACACTGGAAGAGGAGTAGCCCCCAGCGCGACCGCAGCGCCTTGCCCCGGCAAAGGATCCAAGCCACAGCAAGAGCAAGGCCGCGATCCCGGAAGGACCACGGCCTTGCCGCAGGCGACGCGTCGCCTATGGGAGAAAGCCCCGGGGCGCCCGATCACCCGGCGAGCGCCGCCATCGCGCTACGAGCACAGCACCGGCAGCGCCGCCATCTCGCTACAGGTACAGCACCGGTAGAGCCGCCAGAATGACCAGCAGACGCAGCATGAAACCACCCACAAGGACACCGCCCTCGCCGATGACGCTCACTACCATAGAGGTGGTGGAGGTCTCCACCTTTCGCGTGACAAACACCGGGTAGCCCTCGATGGCAAACGGCGCCACCAGGCCAAGCAGCACCAGACCGCCCCAGAACATTGGCGCGTACTGGCCCGACACGAGCGAGGCAACCGATGCGGCGCCCTCGGGACTGCCCGAGCTCACGATGATGAGCATGGTTGCAAGCACCACCATCTCGATAGCCGACAGAATCACGTGGCTCTTCTTGATGAGCCACATCTGCTCGAAGCGCTCACGATCGGTGATAAGGCCCACCAAGCTCGTAGCCGCCAGACCCGCCGACAGAGCCGACACCACGAACAGCACCGGCAAAATGGCGTTGTTCCACAGCGGGTAGGCGCTCACGACCCCCAGTAGAAAGCCGGTGTAGGCCGCCACGCAGAACGCGGATACGATACCTGTCCAGGTGAGCCACTTCGGCACCGGGCGACGCAGCACCTCAAGCAGCGCCGCGGCAATGGACACCGGCATGAACACGCAGATGAAGTACACGCCCAGCGTCATCACCGAGCCCGGGTTCATAATAAGATAGAAGAACCGCAGCGGGTTGTGCAGCCCGGCCTCGGCGTCCAACATGAGCATGAGCAGACCGATGCCCAGAAAGATGGGCGAGATAATGCGGCCCGCGACGCGCATCTTCACGCTGTCGGGATACTTCGCCTCCACAAAGGCTGAAGTGAGGAAGGCGCCGGCCGATGCGCCCGCCAAAAACAGGTACCAAGCGATCATAGATCCCCAAACCATTGATCATCACCTCACGTAGTAGATTTTCGCGGTGGTCAGGTCGCCCGCCAGCGGCTGGGCATTGGTGCGAGCGATTTCCTGGCAGATCTCGCTCTGCGGATCGTCCAGGTCGCCAAACAGGCGAGCGCCGGAGATGCAGGTGCCCACGCAACGCGGCGGGTTGCCCGGCTCGCCCTCGTACCAGCAGAAGCGGCATTTCTCGATAACGCCGGTCTTCTTAATCTGGATGCGGGCGCCGTAGGGGCAGGCGGCCATGCAGTACTTGCAGCCGATGCACCGTTCCTCGTCTACCAGCACCACGCCCGAGTCGGTCGTATAGGTGGCATGGGTGGGACACACCGCCTCGCAGGGAGCGTCCTCGCAGTGCATGCACTGCACCGGCACCACTTCCGCATACACGTTGGGGTAGACCCCCTGCTCCATCTCGTCGAATTTGATGAACGCCTCATCGGACTCGAGCCCGTTCACCATCTGACAGGCCACGCGGCAGGCGTAGCAGCCAACGCACTTCTTCGTGTTGATGAGCATTCCGTAACGGGCCATCAGCCTTCCACCTTCCTAACCTTCACCGCTACCTCCTGGCTCATGGTGGAGCCTACGCCAGGTTCCAAATGCAGCGGAACGAAATCCATCATGTTGAGACCAAAGCCCTGGGCCCGAGTGAGATAGGGCGATGTGCCGCCGTAATGGGTGGGCAGAAACAGCACACCGGGCTTCAAGCGCTCGGTCACCTTCACAGCTACCTGGCCCGAGCACTCGCTGGAGGAAAGCTCCACCGTATCGCCGTCGGCAATGCCCAGATCAGCGGCATCGGAGGCAGCCATCCAGAGTCGCTCAAGCTGATATTCCCGGGAGATGGCGTTCAGCGCCTCCAGATTCAGCGTCATGGTGTGGGAGTGGATACCCTGCTTGCCGCCGATGAGGAAGAACTCGCCCTCGGCCGGCTCCACCAGACGCGGCACGTAGCCGATAACCGGGTTCAAGCCCGCTTCCGCCACCTTCGCCGAGGCGAACTGGAACTTCTCCGTCGGAGTCTTGAACGTCGGCGTGCCGAATGCGAAGCCGGGGTCAGCCAATTCCACGATACCCGCCTCACGCACCGCATCGAGCGAGGTGCCCACGCTGGCCAGCTGCGCGTCGGCCAGCTCTTCCACCGTGAAGGGGAAGTACTGTCCCACGCCGCATGCCTCGGCTAGGGCGGTGAAGATCTCGTCGCAAGGGCGCGTTTCGGGATGGATGCGCTCGATGATGGGAGTGCGCAGAGCCACATAGTGTTTCTTGCCGCCGATGAACTCGGGCAGCTCCAGGCGCTCCAGCACTGTGCACTCGGGCAGCACGTAGTCCGACGCCAAAGCGGTCTCGCTCATTTGCACGTCAATAGTCACCACAAGCTTTGCCTGGGAAAGCGCCTCGCGCCACTTTGCCGGCTGCGCATACCCCTGCACGGCGTTGGAGTTGTAGAAGAACACGCCTTGGATGACGCCGTCGGCGCAGCCGTTCAGCACGGCCAGGTTGGTGCCGGTGCCCGAGAGCGCCAGCGGGTACTCGGCGTCGCCCAAACGCTTGGCGGCCGGCTTGGGCACCTCGGGGAACTTCACCGGATCCACGTCGCCCACCTTGGGCGAAGAGGTGATGAGCGCTCCGCCCTTCTGCCCCCAGCAGCCAAGAAGCGCATTCACGGCGCACACCGCGCGAGCCGTCTCGAAGGAGTTTTGATAGGCGCAGCCGAACGCTGCCCGCCAGGAAGGCTCGATAGCGCAGGCCGGTGCGGCGGCGGCCAGCGACTCGGCGATTTCCACGATGGTATCGGCCGGCACATCGCAGATGCCCTCGGCCCATTCCGGCGTGTACTCGGTCACTTGAGCAGCGAACTCCGGGAAGCCCACGGCGGACTGCTCAACGAACGCGTGATCGTACAGGTCGCGCGTCACCAGCACGTTCGCGATGCCGAGCAGGAACGCGATATCAGCGCCGGGCCTGATAGGCACCCAGTCAGTAGCAAAGACGCCGGTGTTGTTCAGGCGCGGATCCACGATGACCACCCGCGCCCCGCCCTCGGCCGCTCCGGCCAAGCTCTTCACCGAGGAGGGACGGATGCCATCGCCATAGCTGCGGCCGATGAACACCACCATTTTGGTGTTGGGGAAGTCCACCGAGAAGTTCTGGGCTCCCGTGGCTTCCTGAATACCGCTCTCTTTCGACAGATTGCAGGCAGCGGCATGGGTATACACGTTGGGTGAGCCGAGCGCGTTCATGAAGCGCTTGCTGTAGTACTTGCCCGAGGGGCGCGGATCTTGGATGATGGCCAGCGCCTCGGGGCCGGCCTCGGCGATGATCTCCTGCACCTTCGCGCCAATTTCGGACAGAGCGTCATCCCAGCTGATAGGGGCGAAGCTGCCGTCGGCGGCGCGCTTCATAGGCTGAGTCAGCCGGCCGTCGGAATAGGCCCACTGAGCCGCGCCGTGACCGCGACCGCAGAGCGTTCCCTTGGAATAGGGGTGCTCCTTCATGCCCTCGACGGTCCACAACCGCCCGTCGAGAGCGGTGGCGATCAGGCCGCACTTGCTGGAGCAGCCGTTGCACAGCGATGCGCCCTGAATCTTGACCGCGCCCGTGGCGGCGGCCTCGGCCTGCTCGGCCCGCCACGCGGCCACCGAGCAAGTGCCCACAGCAGCCAGCGCAGCGGTGGCGGCGGTACCCTTCAGGAAGGTTCGCCTGGTGGGATTGCAGTGCATTAAAGCCTCCTTCTCTTGCATATCTGCTTTCTCCTTGTCTGGGGAAGTCCTCGGTTTTTACCGAAGGGACACGGATAGGTCTCGGACGGCCGCCGCGAGAGCTACCGCCAGCTCGCGCCCATGGGCCAGAGCGCGAGCCAGCTCGTCGGTACGAGCCGAGGGGGGCGCCGACGAGAGCGCGGCCGCATGGGCGAGCAAGGTTTGCTCGTAAGCGTCCAGCCAGTCGAAATGCTCGGACAACAGCGCAAGAGCAGCCTCATGGTTTCCCGCATCGACGCACAGGGCCACCACCTCGGTCATGAGCGTCACATGGTCGGGCATGGCGCAAAACTCCATCGGCACCTCAAGTTCGAGAGCGCGATAAAGGGCCCGCATGTGCTGGGCGCTGTCACCGAGGAGCAGATGCCGGGCCGCACCAAACTCAGCCGAGACCCCTCTGCGGCGCTCCCGTCCATCGGCCCAAGGCTTATAAAGCGATTCGACGGGCACCGCTGCCGCGGGAGCGCCCAAGGTGAGCACCTCGTTCTCGAGTCGGCAGCGCACGGCGCCCACCGGCGTCGCGGGCGCTATCGCTAAATCGGCCGCTGTCGCACGGGCCGCCTCGTACGCCGCTTCATAGTCATCGCCCCATCGCGAGAACAGAGCTCCAATGGTGCTCAGGTAGGCTGCCTTGGCGCAGACGTTCGCCTGTGCGGCATCGCGCACGACCTCTCTCTCCGATGTTTGCGTGGTCGCACGCGCAGCCCCGCCTCTTGTCTCTTGCATTTCGCACCTCCTTCCGTTGGCGCTCCATGCTAGAATCGTCGGCTATGCGCCATATCATCAGTTTCTGATGATTTATCGAGACGCAAGTCAGTCATAATAGAGGACGCGACAGGGAAACGCCCAGTTCACACTGGCAATGGAGAAGGAGGAGCAGGGCCGTGACAGCAGTCCGCGATGCACCATCGGCCGCTATCGAGCCGCTTCCCCGCTTTCTGCACCTGTGCTATCTCGGCCTCGCGTTTTTCTGGGCCTGCAGCATGCTCACCTTCCGCAGCTCCATCCTGCTCACCGGCGCGGCGGACACGCCCCAGTACAATACGTTGATCGTCGTCGTATCGTTTTTGGCAAACATGACCGTGCTCTTAGGCGTGTCGGCCCTTGTAGAGCGGGCGCCGGAAAATCTGGCGAAACTCTCGCCGTGGCCCTTCTGCGGATGCATCCTTGTCGGCATCGCGGCTATCGGCGGCGCCGGCATATGGTTTGCCGGCCCAGCGCTTTCCGCATCGCTCGTGATCGGCTCGACGCTATGCGGCGTCGGCTTCGGCTACCTATGGGGGAGCTGGGCGGACGTGCTCGGACGCGTGCATCCCTCGCGCACGGCCCTGTATGCCCCGGCGTCGTTCTTGCTCACCACCATCATCTTTCTCGCCGTCGACTCCCTCGCGGCCCTCACTCCCTTTCCGCCCCTTGCGCTCATGGCTCCCCTGCCAATAGCCTCGGTTCTCTGCCTGAAGCGCTGCCGTACCGAGAGCAGCCAGCCGTCGGTCCTCCTCGCGCCCCACCGAACCGAGTCTCAGCGCTACCTGGCGGCTCTCACCACCCTCGTGCCGCTCATCATCGCCGCCCTCGTTTTCTCCTGCCTGTTCGGCTTTATGTGGGAGACCGCCGTGCTCAGCGTGAACTCCGCGAGCACGGCCCATGAACTGCCCCTGGTGCTGAATTTCGTCGTTGCAGTGCTTCTTTTGGCCTTCACGGTTGCCTTGCAGCGGCGAGTAAACCTGTCGCTTGTCTACCAACTGCTTATCCCCATCGCCATCGTGCTGTTCGCGGCGCTGCCGTTTTTCTGGAATGTTCACCCCGTGGTGCTGAACGCAATCATGAGCGCCGTACATGGGGTCTTCGACGTGGTCATCTGGTACCTGGTAGCCACAGCTGCCTACGATTACGCCGTATCGGGCTTCGTTATAGGGGGCCTGGTGAGGGCGCTGTCCATTCTCGCACGGCTCGTGGGCATCGGCATCGGGTATCTGATCATGCTCCTCCCCGAAGTGGCTGGCTACGCTGTAGTGGGCGTGTGCATCGGAGCGGTGTATCTGCTCGTCATCCTGCTATGGTTTCTCTGGCACAACGCCAAACGCTCGGTTCCGGGCGAGGAGGCAGAAGGGAGAATGGCGATTGGCGAGGCGACCGGCGACGGCAACGCGAATCCGCATTCGAGCGTCTCAGATCCATCGTCGGTCTTAGCTGCCCCAACAGCCGTCAAGGCAACCGACAAAGCAGCTGCCGACCCTGCCAGCACCTCTCCCGTTGCGGAGTCCATCAGCACTTCTGCGACCGCCGAGATCGATGGGGCCGAAGCTATTAACAGCGAAGAGGTCGTCTTCGCGCTCCTCGCCGACGACTACGGCCTCACTCGTCGCGAGGCCGAGGTGCTCCCCTACCTCGCCCGCGGCCGCTCCGCAAAGGTCATCGCCGAAGCGCTCTTCGTCTCGGAATCCACCATCCGCACCCACACCCGCCGCATTTTGGAGAAGACCTGCCTGCATTCCAAGCAGGAACTCATCGATCTCGTTGAGAAGTATTAGAAGCCGGCGGAGGGGCGCGCCGCTTGGTGCACCAGCCGACGCGCACCGCCAAGCCGTCTAAAGCCTTGGCGCGACACCACGCGCAACCAGAACCTGCGGCTCTACGAGCGCGGTCATGACCCGGCCGCCCGCATCGGGCGCATCACACTGGAAGAAGAGCGCCTAAAAGCACCATCGATCCGAAATGTGCAAAATGAGCCATTTCTCGTAGCTATTGGCGACAAATGCGAAAAGTTTTCCCTGTTCACGCCAAACGGTTCAAGCCCTCCCGGCACAAAATCCTACGAGAAGTACCCTGTTTTGTGCATTCGAGGCTTCCCCATAATCCGCGGGGACTACTCCCGTTGGTGTATCTGCGTGGGCCGGTCGTGATTAGGGGTTGCCGAGGTCATTGGGACGTGCTGGGCCGTGATAGTGTGCACCCCAGCACATGACCGACCCCCTTTCAGAAGGAGATCACCAATGACCAACTTGAACACCACCCCGAACCCCTTCGGCAAGCATTCCTTCCGTGACAACGCCGTCGACTCCGCCGCGAACCAGACCTACGAGTTCGACATCGACGGCTCTGTGGCCGCCAGCGTCGAGAACACCGCCGCCGCCAAGCCGAAGTTCGGCCGCCGCTCCTTCCTCACCGGATTCGCCGGCGCCGCGCTCGCCTGCATGCTCGCGTTCGGCGTGCAGGGCGCCATCATCGACCCCGCCACCGCCGAGGCCACGGGCACCCCTTCCGCTACCCAGACTGTCATCAACACCAACGATGACGCGACCCTGGCTGAGGCCGTGGCCGCCAAGTGCCTGCCGTCCGTGGTATACGTGGAAACTTACGCCGATGCGGGCGGCCAGCTCCAGGGCTTGGGTACCGGCTCGGGCGTCGTGATGACCGAGGACGGCTACCTCATCACCAACAACCACGTGGTCGACGGCGGCAGCGCCTACAAGGTGACCATCGCCGGCAACACCTACGACGCCGAGCTGGTGGGCACCGACCCCTCCTCCGACGTGGCGGTGTTGAAGGCCAAGGACGCCAGCGGCCTCACCCCCATGGAGATCGGCGATTCGGACAACCTGACCGTCGGCGAGTGGGTCATGACCCTGGGCGCTCCCTTCGGGCTCGAGCAGTCGGTGGCCACGGGCATCGTGTCCGCCACGAGCCGCTCGCAGATCATGGACGCGAGCGAGTCGATGCAGTCCGGCGGCAGCGGCGAGACCACTATCTATCCGAACATGATCCAGACCGACGCGGCCATCAACCCTGGCAACTCCGGTGGCGCGCTCGTGGATGACGAGGGCAAGCTCATCGGTATCAACACGCTGATCACCTCGTATTCGGGCAACTACTCCGGCGTCGGGTTCGCCATCCCCGTGAACTACGCGGTGAACCTCGCCCAGCAGATCATCGCCGGCGAGACCCCGACCCACGCCCAGCTCGGCGTGAGCCTGTCCACGGTGAACGACCAGGCGGCTGCCAGCTACGGCCTCGCGGCCGAGTCCGGCGCCTACGTGGCCGCCGTCTCCCAGGGCTCCGGCGCCGAGGCGGCCGGCCTCCAGGAGGGCGACATCATCACGGCCCTGGACGGCGAGTCGGTGGAAGGTGCCTCCGACCTCATGCTGGCCGTGCGCGGCAAGAACCCCGGCGACACCGTGAAGCTGACGGTGAACCGCAACGGCCAGGAGCAGGAGATTTCCGTCACCCTGGGCGACGACGCCGCCAGCCAGAAAGCGGCTGCCGAGCAGAAGGCCCAGCAGGAGCAGCAGATGCCCGAGCAGGGTCAGGACTTTGACTGGGGCTACGGCGACGGTAACGACTACGGTTACGGCTGGGGCTACGGCGACGGCTACGGCCAGGACGGCGGCAACGGGTACGGCTACGGCGATGGCTACGGCAACGGCCTGAACCTGGACGACCTGTTCGGCCAGCGCTAAGCCACAGCGGAGGCACGCTCGCCCGCACCTGAGCAGCCAACGACAGGGATCCACGATTCCCTTACTCCAGGGGCAGCCTCAAGGCTGCCCCTTTTCGTTGACAGGCGAACACCCGGTTGCTCGACATTGCGAACCTCTATACCAGAGAAAGCGGCCCAAAACCGAAGAAGTGCCCCGGCATAAACCAGGGGCACTTCCCCATTTCGACGTCTACCGTTCTTTCTAAAGCTCGTTCACCAGCAAAGGAAGAACCGTCTGAATGTCACCAACAATGCCATAGTCGCACTGATCGAATACGGCAGCATCGGCATCCTTGTTTATAGCAAAGATGGTTCCGGCTCGATCGCAACCGACCATATGCTGCATCTGGCCCGAAAGCCCTGCTGCAACATACACCTTAGGAGCAAGCATGAGCCCAGAGACACCGATGTACGTCTCCCGCGGCAGCCACTTCATATCCTCGGCCAAAGGACGCGTGCAGCCCAAACCAGCCTCCAGCTTGTCACAGAGCGCTCGGGCCATATCAAGATCGGACTCGAGTCCAAAACCTCTTCCGGCGGCAACGACGACATCGGCCTTCTGCAAGTCGACCCCGCTCTTCTCGATGGGCTCGCTCGATAGCACCTTAACTGTGGCACCCGGATCAACCCACGCAAAAGGTTCTTCCTGATTGGCGCCCGATGCTGCAACGCTATCGCCGAAAGCACCTGGCTGCATCAGATAGATGGCGGTCTTGCCGGGCTTTCGCTTTAGGATAGCGGCTCCTCCATAATACATGCTGGAGGCCACATCGCCGTCAAGCTCCATCACGTCGGCAATAGCGCTGGTGCCGCCGTGGAACGCAAGGGCGCCAGCAAGAATGCGCATATGACGCGTAGGCTCTACCAGCACCACATCCGGCCGTACATGATCGAAGATCGCATTGACCGTCGCCGTGGCGTTATCGAGCGAAAGCCCCTCCGGAACCGTCACGCGATAGATAAGATCAGCGCATGAGGGCGGCATCTCCATGTCGCCGAAAGCCACCAGGGCAACCTCATCGGCACCCATGGCCCTCGCACCGGCGCAAAGCTCTTCTGCCGCACCCGGACGCTCAGCTAAAACTAACACTTTCAACGTTTCTCCCCTTTCTAGAGCGCGGCTTTGAGGCTGGCAGCAAAACTCGCAATGGCGCCCTCGTCGCTGACGTGGCAGATCTGCTTCTTGCGCGGCGTCGGCTCAGGCACTTTGCACTCAACCCACTCGACCGTCTCTTCGGAAGCCACGTCCAACGGCGCTACGTGCATCGGCTTCTTTCCTGCTGCTAGAATGTCCTTCATGGACGGAGTCCGAGGAACGGCAACCGATGGCTGCACCGAGATGACGGCGGGCAGAGGCACCTCCACCGTCTCCACCACATCCTCGAGCACGCGCTCGACCACGATACAGCCGTCTCCTGCCTGCAAAAGAGTCGCGCCATTCACGCAGGGGACGTTAAGGGTCGCAGCAAGCTGCGCATCGACCTGCTTTGCGTAGAAATCATCGGATCCATCGCCGCAGATCACAACATCCCAGCCACCAACGTCTTGCAGGGCCAGCGAAAGCGCCTGCGCAGTCGCTCGCGCATCCGCATGCTCCAGAGCGTCGTTCGTGGCAAAGTAGAGCTCGTCAACGCCACGAGATAGAATGTTCTTCTTTACCTTCGACTCGTCAATAGACGCCGGGCCCACCGAAAGAACCTTTACCGTCGATCCTTCTTGGGAGGCAGCAAGCTGAGCCGCGGCCTCAATGGCATTCAGATCATACTCAGACACGACATTGCGAGCATGGCTGAAATCAAGAGCACCGTCATTGCCAGCACGAAGATCTTTGCTATCCGGCAGAATCTTAACTGCAACTACAATACGCATGTGCCCTCCTAGATACCCAACGCGCGCGTGCCGCCGCCATATTGGCCAGCCTCGCGAAGCACGTCCTTGGCGATGGTCTTCGTGAGAATCTCGCTCGAACCGGCACCGATGCGGCCGACACGGGCATCGCGCCACAAACGCTGCATACGATGGTCGGTGCAATAGCCCAGACCGCCAAGGATCTGGATGCCATCGTCGCAAATCTGCCAATTGCCTTCAGTGCAGAGCAGCTTGCAAATATTCGCATCGATGCGGATAGACTTGCCCTGGTCGTACTCCCAAGCAGTACGGAACACCATATTGCGCATGCTCTCAAGAATGATCTTGTCGCGGCACACCTTTTCCTGAATGAGCTGGAACTTGCCAATAGGCTGACCGAACTGAATGCGTGAATTGGCGTAGGCGCAAAGATCGGCGAACGCCGTCTCGGCCTGACCGAGGTACATGGCCGCGCAAAGAAGGCGCTCTGCCTCGAAGTGCTTCATAAGCTGGACCCAGCCGCCATGCTCCTTGCCATACAGATACTTATCGGGAATGAAGCAATCCTCCAGGAACGTCTCGCAAGTAGGCTCAAGCCATTGCCCGATGGTCGGCAAATCCACAATAGTCATGCCCGGCGTCGGGTTGGGAATCGCAAACAGCGTAACCGCCTTGTAAGGATCATCAATCTCGGGATCCTTTGCGGTGATGATGTTGTAATCGGAACAGCTGGCATAAGTGTTGTAGATCTTATGCCCGTTGATGACATAACCTCCGTCGACCTTCTTGTAGGACGTCTTGATGCCGGCGGCATCCGAACCGGCTCCCGGCTCTGTATTGCCGAAAGAGTGACGCTTCTCGCCGCTCATAAGACCCTCGAGCATCTCCGTGCGAATTTCCGGACTCGCCTTATCGGCGGCATTCATGATAGACAGGGGGCTATAGGTGCATCCGGCCCAGGAGTAGCGATACACAATGGAAGTGACCAGACACATCGTCACCATATCTGCAGGAACGCCGCCCAGCTCCTCCGGAACGCCGATGGCTCCGAATCCCGCCTCATAGAACTTCTTATTCGCCTCTACAGGGAATATCTTCTGCTCATCGCATTCCTTAATAAGGCTTTCAGGATACTCTCGATCCATGAACTCCACCAAGTTCTCGGCCAACAGCTCCTGCTCTTCAGTGAACGAAAAATCCATGTAATTATTCCGCCTTTCCAATCTTTCCCTCGGCATACATTGCCTCGATCTCTTCGTTCGAGTATCCGAGCTCTTCCAGAATGTCCTCATTGTCTTGACCCAGTTTCGGAGCGCCACGCCAAATCTGGCCAGGATTGTTCTTCACGGGGGGCAGCACGGCCACGCCCTTCAGTGTCTGCTCGCTCGCCTCGTCGTACCACTCGACAAAGTCGTTGCGCGCGATCACATGGGGATTGCTCATGAGCATCTCGTAGTTGTTGATGGGCGCGCATGCGACGCCGATAGCCTTCAGCTGCGTCTCAACCTCATCAGGCGTGCGCTCAAGGCAGAACGCCTTGATAGCCCCATCGAGGCGATCTCCTTGCGGCGTACCATTCAACGTCGGACGACCCTCAATGAAGTGCTCCTCGTCGTCAAGGCCGAGCAACGCGGCAATGGCTTTTGCCGCCGGACGACCGGACACCTGAACGACGCAGTAGTTGCCGTCCTTGCACTCGAATACATCGATGCCGGCGTAGGTGGCCTCTTTGTTGCCCGTGCGCTTCAACTGCTCGCCCGTCGTTGTGTACATAAGGGGCCCATAGCCCTGCACTCTCAGGCAGGACTCGTATTGCGAGACGTCGATCACATCGCCCTCGCCCGTCTTCTGGGCATGGTAGACGCCCATGAGCGCCGCCCACATCGCATAGAGACCTGTAAGATAGTCGCAGATGCCGGGCTTGCTCACCAGAGGAGCCGACGGCTCTTTCTCGCCGTTCAACGCCATAAGGCCCGAAAACGCCTGACCGATCACGTCCATGCTGGGACGCGGCACGTAATCCGGATCACCGAAATGACCGTAACCGGAAACGTGAACAACCACCAACTTCGGGTTCAGCTCGAGCACATGTTCGTCGGTGTAGCCCCACTTGTCATACATGCCGGGCTTCGAGGACTCGATCCACACGTCAGCCCACTGAAGCAATTTGTCGAACACATCCTTTGACTCGGGAACGTTCATAGCGAGATTTCGCTTATTGCGGTTCTCCTGAGCGAATGAGATTGCAAAGCCACGCGTCATCTCGGGTGACTTGCAGTTCTCGACATGAATGACATCCGCTCCGTGCTCCGCCATCAGAGACGTCGCGTGGGGCTCTGCGGTCACTTGCCCACAGCTGAGAACCTTGAGACCATTGAGCAGGCCGAACTGAGGTACATCATTTGCTTTTGCCATTTTCTCTCCTTTAATTGAACGGATAGGCCAATGCTTCTAAGCAGCAACCGCCTCTGCAATCGCCTCAGCCTCTTTGTAGGGCTTATCGGCTGCCTCCAAATGCTTGCGCGCTTTGCTGCTCATACCGATGGCGGCAAGAATGACGACCACCGTGAAGCAGCAGCCAGCAATGGCCAGCGGCAAAACGAAAGAGCCCGTTGCCCCGTACAGCCCCGCCGCAAACACCGGAGCGATCATGGCCGCCACGGACACAGAGGCATTGCACCAACCGGTGATGGTGGCGGACTTGTTCACGCCGAACAGAGGCGTAGCCACAACAGCGCCGAAGTACAGGTTGACCATGCCCGCGTTATAGAAGAAGGCAATGATCATGCCGCCGATAAGACCCATCTGCGACGTCAAACTGAAGAGGAACATGTTGGCCGCGCCCACAACGCAATAGATAATGAGCGTCTTGCGAGCGCTGATAACATCGGACAGCACGCCGAACAACGGCACCAGAATCATCTGAGAAATACTCACTATCGACACGCAATAGGAGATCTGCACAACGTCCAGGCCCATAGAACCCAGCACGAGCGACTGGTTGCTGTAATAGATGGTGCAGGCGAACTGCATGAGGAAGGGGCACACCAGCACGGCCCACAGAAGCGGCTGGCGCAGCAGCTTCGAGATGGGCATAGCCGTCTCGTACACCTTCGAATCCGCCCCAATCGTCCGGGTCTTTTTGCCCTCCTTCTCCTTCAGCACAATTTGCTGCATGCCATATTTCTCGGGAGCATCGCACACGAACAGCAGACCCAGCACCACAATAATGCCTGCGAGAACGAATCCGGCGATCAGCGAGTAAGTCTGGTACCCGAACATCGAGCTAAGCACGCCGGTAACCGTGGCCATAATCGCGTTAATCAGGCCCGATACCAAAGCTCCCATAGAGGAGATGGTCCCGCGCCCAGAGGCAAACCAGTTGGTAACGTTAATCTGATGAGTCATCGCACCGCAGAACTTGTTGCCGATGCCAAACAAAAATGCCATGACGTAGACGAGCATGAGATTGGTGGAATACCCCATGGTCACCAGCAGCGCGCCCTGGAGAATTCCGCCAATGACATAGACGTACTTCGTCTTGAGCACCTTGAGCAGAGACCCAATGAAAAGCGATGCCACCAGAGAGCCGATGGCCGTAATGCTGAAGATGAGCGCACCTTCTGCCGCAGAGCACCCGACGGCGGCAACCATCGATGCCATCAAGATGATGATGATCGAGTAACACAGATGGGACACGCCCATGGTCACCATGCCCGCTATGGCGCAAAGCCACCCTTTTACTGTATTCGACATAGTTGAATCGTACCTTTCCCCTGATTACGATTGCTTTGCAGGCAAGGCGACCAACGCTTTGCCCCACATGTTTTTATCGGTGCCGTCGTCTTGCCAAATATCAAGCTCGACGACGTTCTTTCCGTTTTCCTCCCTTTTCTCCACAACGCGCGCACCGCAATGCAAGTCAACGCCCGGACAAGCGAATTTGCCCATGCGGAACGGCCCGATCTTGAGAATCTCGCCTTCAAGTCCAACCCACTCGCGCAAATGCCTCTCGCTGAGAGCCATGTAGTACCACGTGTTGGCGAACATGGCCGGCGCTCCCGTCCTCTGAGCCGCGGCATCATCATGATGCAACGGCACAAAGTCGCGATTCGCTGCGGCCTCCATCACAAGACGCTGCACTGTGAGAGGAAGGGCCAGTTCGGGAAGCTCATCCCCCACCTTGACCTCCTCAAAAGTCAGCTGCTCGTCCCACTTCGCCATAACTACTCACCCTCCTCAACAGGATTGCCCGACCAGGTCGTAACACGCTGAATGGCGACAGTCTCATCGTTCTGGTTGATAAACTCAATTTCCACAGTGAAGAAAGCGCCGTCGCCAACCTTAAGACGCTTTCGGGTCACGCTCACCAACCGCCCGACTTGGCGAAGAGTGTCCCCCGGATAGAGGGGACGCAGAAACTCTACTTCGGTGTCTGTCGCAAAGCCAAGCGAGTGCCGAGGAGTGGGAACGAGCATGGGCATTGCGAGGGGATACAGCGGCCCGACGCGACCCTCTTCCACCCCGGGCTCCCACCATGAGGCCGTACCCACCGCCATGGCCATGCCGGCAGGTGCCGGGATGGTCTTGTATCCCAGCCGCTGCGCCAACTCTTCGTCATAATAGAGAGGACAATCAGCTTCGATCACCTCATTCCATTGGCGAATCCATCCAAGGGTCGCCGCGTCTGCCCCGTAAATCACAGGCAGGGTCTCCCCGATGGTCTTCTCGGTTTCTTCCCATGTCTCCACACTTTCGGGAATCTCAATCATGCTTCCTCCTTTCAATACATCTATGAACAATTGCGCGTTTAGCATCTCCTTCCGAAAACGGGCACTAGCTTTGCGGTAGAACGACGCCCTGGGGGGCGCCTCGCATGCAACCTGCTAGTCGCGCACAATGACGCCCTCGGCGTATAGCTTTTCTATATCCGCAGAGGAGTAGCCCAACTCCTCCAAGATATCCTCGTTGTCCTGGCCCAAGCGGGGGGCGCCGCGCCAAACGTGGCCGGGCCTTCGCTCCACTCGGGGCACAATGCCCACTCCCCGCACCATCTGTCCCGAAGCGTCATCGAACCATTCGACGATGCTTTCCCGCTTCAGGCAGTGCGGATTGTCTCCCAGTTCCGAGTAGTCCATGATCTTGCAGCAGCCGATATTGACCTTGTTGAAGTCACGATCGACCTCGCTTGCCGTATGGGACAAACAGTAGTCCTCGATCGCTCTTTTCGACTTCTCATCCCGGGCCGTCCCAGCAACGATTGCGTCCTGCCGATCAAAATCGGGATCTCCCGTCAATCCCAAAAGCGCAAGCCCGTCGCTTTTCAAGGCAGAGGGATTCAGGGCGACGTACACATACCGGCCGTCCCTACACTCATAGACCCCGAGACCGCCCACATCTCCGTCAATATCCGGATTTCTGACCAGCTGATTGCCCTTGGTGAAATACTCGGCCGGATACTGAGCCGAAACGCGCAAGATCGCCTCGTACTGGGACAAGTCGATAACATCCCCCTCACCGGTCTCGCGGGCGCGCAGGAGAGCCGCCAGCGATGACCAGAGCGCAAAAAGCGCCGTAATGAAATCGCCGATGCCCGGGAAAACCGCCATGGGCTTCGTACCTCTAGGACTATTGATGTACATAAACCCGCTGAAGGCCTGGGCTATCGGGTCATAACTCGGGCGACGCACGTAGTCGGGCTCTCCCATCTCCCCATAGCCCGAGACATGCACAATAACGAGATCAGGGTTGAGCTCCAAAAGAAACTCGTCGTCGAATCCCCATTTCTTATAGGTTCCCCCCTTGGAGGACTCCAGCCAGATATCTGCCCATTGGATGAGATCAAGGAAGACACCCCGCCCCTCTTTCGATGGGATGTCAAGAGCAATGGTGCGCTTGCACCGTGCATCCTGCGCCCATTCCAAAGCGACGTTTTTCCGCATCCCCTCAGGGCTGCGCGCATTCTCAACCTGGACGACATCGGCCCCGTGCTCGGCCATCAGCGTGGCGGCATAGGGCTCGGCCGCCACCGTGCCCGTGCTAAGCACCTTCACACCGTGAAGGAGACCAAAATCGGGTATTTCCTCCGACTTAGCCATATCCGCCCCTTCGATCAAAGCCCTCGATACTTCGGCAGATGCGCTGCCGAGCGAATTCAACTCGCTGTTCGATCATAGGAATGGACGATCGTCGGGTCACCGCACAAATGAGGTATCGCTTGAGGTATTTGCGCTACTCCCCTAGGTTCTCGTGATATCATCACTAACCAAGCTGGTGGCTTGCACCGTCGCGCGAGGAGAGCACTTTGAGTGTTATCAACATAGGAGGTTGTCCTCCAACATCCCTTGAGTCAAAAAGCATCGTGCCGCGTCACAGACTGCTAAGCCTGCTAAACGAAGGAACGAAATACCCTCTCACGCTCTGCGTCGCATCGTCGGGGTGGGGAAAGGGAACGCTGCTGACAAGCTGGGCCAACCATACCGACAAGCACGTCTCGTGGCTCCAAGTCGACGAGTCCGACAACGAAGTGGCCATGTTCTACCAGAAGCTTGCCTCGTCTCTTTTGGCTATGCTGTCGAAGCAGGATTATCAATCAGACCCTCCCCCAGGCGCTTCGTCGCTTGACCTGGCCTGGACGCTTGAGCAGGTCTCCCATATAACTGGAGACCACGTCCTCATACTCAACGACTATCATCTCGTATCCAATCCCGAGGTGCATGAGGCTGTTATTGCCCTCATTCGATGGGCTCCCCCTTCATTGCACCTTATTATTTCGAGCGAATCTACGCCTCCGTTCCCCTTGTCTTCTTTTCGAGCCCATAGCCAGCTTTTCGAGATTTCAGCCCTAGACCTTGCTTTCACGCGAGGAGACTTGCGCCTCCTCCTCCGGGAGAATCTGATTGATCTCAAAGAGACATCCGTGGAGCGCCTCATGGATCTCACGGGCGGATGGCCAGCGGCGCTCCATCTGGCCCTTCTGCAAATAAAACGCATCGATCCGGAAGATCGCGACGACTTCGTCTCCAACATCGGCGCCCGCGATCGCCGCATCACAGAATGGCTCAATGACGCCATCTACGATACCTTGCCCTCACGCATTCGCACCTTTATGCTCGATACGTGCATTCTGAACGAATTTTCCGCCCCCCTGTGCGACACCGTACGCTCTACTGATGATTCTGGCGAATACATCGTTTGGCTTAAGGATCGTGGGCTGATCTCCCCCGTGGATGACCAGGGCACAACCTTCGCCTACCCAAAACTCCTGCGTGCTTTCCTCAGAGATCAGTTCAGTCGCACCAGCGACCTCGCCCACGAGAAGGACCTTTGGCAAAAAGCGGCCGCGTGGTATCAAAAGCGCGGAGAACTCCTCTTGGCAGCTGAGTACCATATGGCCTCGGGAGACACGACGGCCGGATGGCTTCTGCTCGATCGCTACCACTCCCATGCTCTTGAGAGCGCTCCGTCCATCAGCCCTCAAAAGACTCGCCTCACCTGGTATCGAGAATTCCTCAGTTGGCCGGATTCGGTCTTGGCACAGGAGCCGGATCTCTGCCTTTCGGCGGCATTCTCAAGCTATTATTCTAAGGACCTCGACCATATAGAGCGTCCGCTGCGCCTTGCCGAGCAGGCCTTTCTCGCCCGCGATGACAAACCGGCCCTTGGCAGAGCCCATGCCATACGAAGCTTGGTCTATCGCTATCGCGGATCAGCCGACCTGGCTATAGACGAGGGCAAGCATGCTCTCGACAATCTTCCGACCGACCTCAATTGGTTCAGAGGATCGGCCCTCTTGTCTCAGAGTTTTGGGTTTTACCTTAACGGGGATGCCGGCTCTTCCGCCCAATGTGCCGCCGAGGCACGGTCGGAATTCGTCAAGGCCCACGACAATCGCCACGCCGCCATTGCAGAGACCCAGCACATCGAGGTCCTACTCCTGCAAGGCTCGCTCATCGAGGCAGAGGAGCGCAGTCTGGCCCTTCTGGAGCTGCAAAGCAATGCCCTTGACGCCGAGCGGCGACTCGCCCGGGCAATTCTCGGATTCATAGCCTTTGAACGAAACCACCTGAACGAGGCGGAAGTCCATTTCAACACCGCGCTCTATCCGTCTCCGAACGCGCAAAAGGGCAAGTACTTGCCATTCGCCTATATCGGTTTGGCCGAAGTTGCAGCGGCGCGCAGCGACATCGACACGTCGCTCATGCTTCTCAACGAGGCCGAGCAATATGCCGCACCTCGCCCGGAGCGCAACTGGAGCGCCTACATCCAGGGGGTAAAAGCAAAGGTGCTTCTGGAGCAGGGAGACCACTCGGAAGCTGCAAAGGTTCTCTACCCGCAAGGATCGATCGTCGAAACCCCGTTCCAGGGAACCACAAGCTTTATGAGCTTCATAATAGCCCAACGAACACTGCTGGCATTCGCCCTTGAAGACGCAAACCGTCAAGACATCATGAACATGGCGAAGCGGCAGCTGGAGCGCAGCTTGGTGCTCTTCGATGCCAACAGTGCTGCGATATGGTGCCTAAGCGCACGGGCGCTTCTCGGCTGCATATATTTCAAGCTGGGACAGCGCGAGCAGGCACTCCGGTCTATCGAGTATAGTCTCGCCCTGGCCGAAAAGGAGCAGATTGTACGGAGCGTGATCGCTGCGGGCGACATCCTCAAACCGCTTCTCGAGCTTGCCGTCGCCCAAGACGTGCACCCCGCCTACGCCCAATCCCTCATTCATGCCCTTGAGTGCCGGCCCAAGCGCTCCAAAGCCGACACTGACGAAGCGTTGCCGGTTCTCAGCGAACGAGAAGTCGAAATACTCGAAATGATCGCGCGTGGCAGTACCACGGAGACCATCAGCCAGCAGCTGTATATTTCCGTTCACACGGTGAGAACGCACATCCGAAACACCCTTCAGAAATTGGATGCGCATTCGCGGGTTGAGGCCGTAGAGAACGCCCGCGAACGTGGAATCCTACCGCGCTAGGCGTGCTCAGCTTTCCGCCAAAGAGAAAAGCTCGTTCATCCGATCGGCGCCCACTTTCCCCGACTCGTCTCTCCCCAGATCGTCTACCAGGCCTATCTTCTGCGGCTTTTTGTAGCTCGCCAAGTGTCTTTTGCAAAAGTCCTGTATCGCTTTCGGCGACAGAGCGCTTCCCTTCATCGGTTGCACGATGGCGGCCACTGCCTCCCCCCATACCAGATCAGGAACACCTTTCACGACGCAGTCCTGCACTTCGGGGTGGCTCAGGATAACCGCCTGCACCTCGCTTGCGTAGACGTTCTCTCCTCCTGTTTTTATCACGTCCTTCACCCGAGCCTTAAAGTAGTACAGGCCCTGTTCGTCGCGGGCAAAGACATCGCCTGTCCTCAACCAGCCGTCTTGCAGTACTTCCCTCGTAAGGTCCGGCCGTTCGTAATACCCCTCCATCATGGCCGGCGTTCGCACCACGGCCTCGCCGCAATCGGAGGCTCCCCCCTTCTCATCGAGCAACATCATTTCTAAAGATCTCATCGGCACTCCCACCGAATGGATTTTTGGCGTGCCTGAAGCGTATTCCTCCCTCGACAATCGCATCGAAGTGCCGACGCCGCTCTCGCTTTGTCCCCAACCATAGTTGATCTCGCAGGCAGGAAACAGCTGGAATATCCCCTCCACTATGGAGGGGGTCATGGCGCCGGCGGCGCTCTGCACAATACGCACCGAAGACAGGTCGCGAGCGCCGGGCGCGGCCTCGCGTGAGAGACGACAGTATACGCTGGGGGGCAGCAAGATGATATGGGTCACGGCGTATCGCTCGATTTTGCCGAGTATCTCCTCGGCATCGAACTTGGAGGCGACCACCACGGCAGCGCCAGCACTCAGACAGGAAAGCAGCCAGCTGTGCCCCCCATGATGCTCCATTGGCGCCTGAACAAGAGCAACGGGATGCTCGACATCCTCAAGCCCTATGGTCTCTAAGATATCGCGGATCTCGACGAGATCCGCTGCATGGGTACGAGCGGCGCCCTTGGGCGCTCCCGTGCTGCCCCCGGTAAATTGAATCCGGGATGGGCCGCCCTCTTGGAACACCTCGAAATCCTTGGCGGAATCCGACTGACCTCCCTGGCGCATGTCAGATAACGCATCGCGAATAAACTGGCTGCTGAGTATCTGCACCGCATGATCGAAGCCCTTGCGGGCATCAATGGCGACGCTTTGGTGTTCTGGCGCATAGATCAGAGCCTCAGCATCCGAAGCGTTGACCAAACAGCCTACCTCTTCGGATGTAAAACGATAATTGACGGGCACCGCAACGGCGCCCATGGCCTGAATGGCCAGATACAGCACGATGAGGTCAACGCCATTAGGCAGGAAATACGCAACTCGATCGCCCTTCCGTATACCGAAGTCCCATAACGAATGGACAACGTATTTCGACAAGCGCCACAGCTCTTGGTATGTCAGCACTTCAGCGCCGTCGATAATCGCAACATCGGTCGGCCCCGATTTCGTATGGCGCAAAAAGGGGTCTATGATGTTCTTGTCATCTTGCCTTACTATTTCAGTTCGCTGCATAGTTCATCCCTTTTATAAGGTTCGTCGAGTTTCTCCAAGTAATCTTGGCTTTTCTTGCTCAAGCAGAAGAACGCGATGGCGAATGCCGCCAGATAGCACAGACCGGCCACGGCCAAAGGAAGCACATAGGAGCCCGACCACTCATACATGGCAGCGGCCAGCGGGGGAGAAATGGCAGAGCCCGCCGAGGTGACCACCTGGGTCCACCCGATAAGCACTGGGCTTTTCTCCAGACCGAACAAGGGCGTAGTGACCACCGAGCCGAAATAGAGGCCTACCGTGCCCACGTTGTAGAAGAAGGCAAGAATCGCGCCTCCAACAAATCCTGTTTGGCACCAAAGAGGAAAGAGGAACATGTTTACGGCCCCGATGAGGCAATAGGTCAGCAATATTCTCTTCGGCCCAAAGCGATCGCTGAGAAAGCCGAATAGCGGGACCACGATCATCGACCCGATATAGACCACCGAAAGCATGATGGACGCTTGGGCCACATCAAACCCCATGCTGGCATAAATCGCCGCTTCGTTGGTGTAGAAGAATCGCTCGGCCATAAGCATCAGCATCGGGCAGAGGAGAAGCGCCCACACAAGCGGGATCCTCAGAAGACGCGAAGTGGGCATGGCGAATTCGTAAGACGCCGCAACCCTCTGCAGTCGCTCCCTTTTCCTCGTTTTCCCCATGACGAAATTGAAGTCGATCGGCTCCATGCCGTAATATGACGGCCCCCGGCAAATCATAAGCATCGTGACAACCGCCGTCAGCACGAGAAGCAGCATTGCCGCCGCCAAAGCAGCTTGTCTCAGCCCCAAGTGCATAACCGCAGCTCCAGCAACCGGACTTAGAAGAGTGTTCGAGAGCCCCGACACTACCGTGGCCATCGTGGCAACGGTACCTCTGCCCACCCGAAACCACTCCGTAGCCAACACCTGGTACGAGAGCGTACCATTGCACTTATTGGCCACGCCAAACAGAATGGACGCAGCTAGCACCCATTCAAGGGCAGGAGCGTAAGCTATCGCCAGAAACATTACCGCCGTACCGGCGGCACCGAAGAGATACACACCTTTAGGGTTGTGGTCCGCCACAATAGGCCCCAAGAACATACTCGCTACCATGCTGGCAATCGCTGACGTAGTAAAAATCAGAGACGCCTGCGCAAGCGAGCAGCCAAGCTGCTCCGCCAACAGGGGGAGAAACAGAATAACGAGCGTATAGGAAAAGTACGAGAGGGAGAGGTTTATCATGCCTCCCGAAACGCACAGCCAACCTTTAGTGGTGTTCCGCATGTTCACGTCGCCCCTTTTCTCCCCTAAAGAAAGACTTAACCGAAACGGTATTCCACTCCCATGGTGGGCTGAGGGTTCTCCCACCGAGCGATTATGGTGTCCCCACAGGCGATGCGACATGTGCCGCACTCGAGGCAACCCGCATAATCGAAGCTTGTCGTTCCGTCGGGCTCTCGCTTGTACAGGGCCGCCGGACACACCATGACAAGCTTGTCGAATTCCTCGTCAGAGGGATCCTCGACAAGCTCGATATGAGCGTTGGCCTCATCGACCTCGTATTTGTTTAACGCCAGATAGCCGTCAACGTTCACCGTAATTTGCTGCACACTCATAATGCCTTCATCGCTCCCATCGCATCGCGGGCCATATTGACAACTCCGATTTGCCCCAGCACCGGCTTCAGGTTCTTCTTCAGAGGCCGAACCGGCTCGCCATCAACCACGAACATGGTGTTCATAATGTCTCGAATCGCCTGCGGATACCCATCGAACATGCGATGGAAGCCTTCCATGAAAGAAGGCACCTTCGAGAACTGGCGCAAGTCCTGCATGACGAAGCAGTTCTCGAGGGCCGCCGTATAGCCCTGCAGCCCCTGCGCGGAAGTATCTCCGGCGCTTAACGCGCGCGCCGCCTCCCGGCCGGCGTGCATGCCAGCTGCAATGGCGAAATCCATGCCGCGAACCTGATATCCCAAATTGATGCACATCATGGCGCTCTCCCCCGCGAGAAGCACGCCATCTCCCACAAGAGGGGGCATGATGCTCAAGCCACCCTCAGGAACCATATGCCCCGAGTGCTCAACCACCTTGCCGCCGGCAATCAGAGGCGCGATCGCCGGATGCTGCTTGAAGTCCTCGAGCATCTGGTAAACCGGCGCTCGACCATGGTTCATCGTCGCTTCGATCCCTGCAACCAAGCCAATGGAGATGGACGACTTGTTCGTATAGGCAAAACCGCCTCCGAATGTCCCCTTTGTCGCATCTCCCGCGAACAGCCACGCTGCTCCCTCTTCATCTGAGCCCGAAAGCACTCGATCAGTGATAACAGAGGGAGGCAGCTCGATGGTCTGCTTGATGCCGACAGCAATCCCACTCGCGGGCGGCCGCGCGGCGCCAACCGCCTGCTTGGTAAGCAGAGAGTTCACTCCATCGCAAAGCAGAACAACATCAGCCGTAATTTCGTCCTCGCCCGCCTTCACGCCTATCACTTTGCCGGTTTCATCTTTCACAAGACTCTCGACAGCAATGCCGTAGATGGCCTCCGCTCCCGCTTCCTCCGCCTTCGACGCGAGCCACTGGTCGAAAGGCGCGCGCAGCACCGAATATGAATCGGAATTCGGGGCAAGCATCGCTTCCGATGAGAAATCGACGGTAAAACAGGCATCGGGCGCGAGCAAGGATATTTTCTCGTGGGTTATCTTGCGTTCTAAGGGAGCTTCCTGCTCAAAATCCGGGAACACCTTCGCCAAAGAGTGAGAATAGATGCGCCCTCCGGTCATATTCTTCGCCCCTGCATAGTTTCCGCGCTCGATAAGAAGCACAGACTTACCCGATCGGGCCAACTCGTATGCAGCGACAGAACCGGCACACCCAGCCCCCACGACAATGGCTTCAAAGTCAGCCATGCTACCGCCTTTCTTTATCATCCTCCAAATTTCTCTGCCAATGGATGATAGAAAGGCCCGACTATAAGCGCATCGCACAAATGCAGTACCCCATGAGGTATTTGCGCGCAGCAGGGGCGACCATCAGGTCGCCCCTTTTCTGTTGAAGGCTATGGGGTTGCACACCATTTACTCGACGCCGAGCACCTCCAAGTTGCCGCTTATAATGTCGAAGGAAAGGTCGCAGGGTTGGGAGGAGTCGCCCGCAGACTCGGCAAAGTCGTTCGTGAAGTTGCCCGAGGTCTTGTTGACGTTGGCCTTCAGTGCCGTGTCGGCGGGAAGCTCCAGGATGATATGACCCGAAGCGAGGGAGCCCGCAATGGTTTCTGGAGCAGGCGAGCACTGCCCAAGGCGAAACTCGCCTGACGCCTGATCGATGCGCAGCGTCTTGGCGACGGATCCTTCGTAAGCGACGTTACCACTTGCGAGGCTCAGCTCGAGGTCGGTCACCGACGTACGGCTAACCGAGACGGAACCCGAGGCGACATCGAGCTCCATCTTCCCGCACAGCACGGCATCCGCTCCGTCGATGCCGTACTCGCCTGAGGCTGCCTCAAGAACGAACCGCTCGAGAGACGCCGCCGATTCAGGGATAAGCAGCTCTACGTCCTTGCTGCCCCACGTGCCAAGCGAGCATCCCGACAGGCCACCGCTACCCTCCATGTAGTCGATGGAAAGCACGCCGTCGTTCGTGCTGCAGGCCATAACGGGTTGCGGGCCGCCGTGCATGGTCTCGTTCACGACAATTGCGCCGCCGGTCTCGCTATCGGGCACCACGCGTACGGAGCCCGACCCAGCGAGCCAGTTCAGATCGATGGCGTTTACCTCGCTGGCATCGATTTCGAAATGGCTGCCCTCGTTCGTCGCTGCGACGCCGCCGCGCACGCCGCTGTGCAGCGTCGCATCCGCGACCTCTCCCACTGCGTCACCCGCGTAGCCGGCCATCTCGCCGACCGCATCTCCCGCGTATCCAGCGATCTCGCCTATGGCGTTCCAGCCCACACAGCCCATCAAGCCACCGGGCGCGAACAGCGAGCCGCCCCAGGAAACGATGCCGCGGCAGCCGCCGAAAAACCCACAAACCCCCAAACAGAGCAGCACAATGAGCGCGATCTTCACATAGGTGCTCCGTTCCAGCTTCATTGGGCGCCTCCTTCTGAGGAGGAATCGCTTTTCGCCGCAACGTCCTGGCGTTCGGCCAGCCAAGCTTGGTAAGACGGGTCGGCCTCCAAGGTATTCACCACCCAATAGTAGAATGGGATGGTGAGGAAGATCACCCAGCCGGGATGCCACCAGCCGAAGCAGAAGCCAGCAAGGAGGAAGATGACCGCGCACAGAAGCGGGTAGGGAAACGACTGCAGCGGATCTTTCGGTTGGGGCGTCGGTGGCGGCGCAATGGGCACCGAAGACGCTGGCGGAATGGAACCCGGTGGGCAGGAGCCAGGAGGGCAGGCACCCGGGCTCTGCGGCGATGCCGGCGAACCGTGGGGAAGCACACCCGGGCCATAGCCCGCACTCGGTGGCCGATGGCCCGGCGCGCTCACCTCCACGACCACCTTGGGCGCTTCAGGCGCCTCGGCTGCCGTTGCGGCCGCCGCTTCGGCCCGCGCCGCCGCTGCCAGAGCCGCTTCCGCCGCGGCGGCGGCCTCGGTTTCCACCGATTCGGCGCGCTCCTGGGACTCAAAGCGCACATCGTCGGCCACCTCGGGGCTCACGCGCAGAAGCTCATCCAGGGTCACCTCGTACAAGTCGGCCAAGGCAATAAGGTTTCCCATATCGGGCGCCGACTCGGCGCGCTCCCACTTGGAAACGGCCTGGCGCGACAGCCCCAGCTGCTCGGCCAGCCCCTCTTGGGAGAACCCGCGCTCACGGCGCAATTCGGCAAGGCGTTGGGCGATTTCGACGTTCATCACGGTTCCCTTTCGCGTCTTGTTCGTCACATCTCGCCTTTCACCCTATGGTTTCAACCCTGGTTGCACCAGCACCTTATGTGGTCAATTTACCAGAACCGAGCGAAAAATCTCCGACAACCACTGGTTGCCCCACCTACGAACAGGTAATTTGCGCCTTTCTTAAGGCAGCCAGCCCACGACCACTCGCGCCGCCTTCGCGACGCAAGCCATCAATCCCGTCAGTCACAGCGGATACTCGAGCAGATCCTCGATGCGGCAACCCAGCGTCTGAGCGAGCCGATAGAGCGATGAGCCCTGGCCGTGATTGATGTTCTTGCAGCGCTGCTCATACTGCTGAATCGCCCTCAGCGACACGCCCGACTTCTCCGCCAGCGCCACCTGGGAAAGACCCCTTTGCTCGCGCCACGATTTCAAAGGAGCACCCCGCCGGGCCACGCGCTCTTCGATCACTTCAACGAACTTCTGCTCTGCCGCTTCGTGGAGCGGCCAGTACAGCGCGCGAATTTCCTCCATGGTCGTCACGCGCCCGATGGCTCGGAACGGGCGGCCCGTCTCCCACTGCCAGTAGGCCAGAACCCAACCGCACCAATAGTCGAGCCCTTCCCCGTCGGACGCCATATCGGCCAGAGGCACGCCGATATCCAGCCCGGCCCGATAGCACACGTCAAGCACCAGTTCGATGCCCGACGAACCGCTCACATAGCGCGGAGCCCCGGCACCGAACGCATCGGCAACCCCTGTCGCTACGAACATTTCAAAGAACTGGTCGAGCCCCAAGTTGACACGGTTGGCCGCGCAATCGAATGCCTCGCCCAGCGCCTCCATGGCATCGAACAGATAATCTTCGCTATAGGCCTGCAAGATCGGTCACCTCTTCTCGCAAAAGGTCGCGCAAGAAAATACCGTCGATGCCCTGCCGGGCAGCCTCCTCGCGATAGAGCGCCCGCGCCTTCTCGTCGCGCTCCTTCCGCTTAGGGTAGTAAACGGCGCTGGGCGCCACTGTGGCTTCGACGAACTCGATGGCCTTGAATGCCTCCGGGCTCTTGAGTACGATCTGCTGGCCCAAATCACCGAGATGCAAAGCCCGCGTCAACTGCTCCAAAGAAACATCGTTTCGCAAAAAGGCGCGGGCGAAGGTGAAGTAACTGTCATCAGCACGGTGCCCCACGATAACGTCGAACGACTCCGCATCCAGCAGGTAGTGGGCACGAAGAAACTCGCTACCCGCTTGAGCCACCGGGGTCCGCAGATCGATCTTGCGATGCTCCAGCAACAGCGCCAGCCAATGAAGCGTCGAGTATTCCGGAGAGGAGAGTTCAAGAACCTTAAGGCCGCGGCCATCGAAGCGATACTCGTTAGCGTAGCCGTCGTAGCCTTCTTCGGAGCAGGCCCACTCGCGCGCCAATTCGATATGCTCGGTGCAATAAAACCCGCGGCCGTAGTCGTTATATGGCCTACCACCACCGTAGAAAGGATGCGCCACTATTTGAGGCGATCCATGAAATAGGGTCATAAGTTCCATGGTTTACCTATCTCTCCAGAGATACTTCCAGAAGTATAGCATAGATATCTCTCCAGAGATATCTAAGATACGCCACGGAATCTTGCTTGGCTTACTGCAAGCCCTAGGCGACGTCGCCCTTGGCATCGTTGCCTTTGCGGGCGTTCCACCATTTGGAGAGTTGAACGATGATGACTTCCACGAGCGGAATCGTGAGGAAGACGACCCAGGCGGGGCCGTGCCAGTGGACGTCGACGAAGGTCATCCAGAGAAACCAGGCAGTAGCCCCTATGGGATACAGTGCGCACAGCATGGGAGCGATGCGGCGAGATGCGACTGCCGCGCCCACAACGTAATACACCGGAATGAGGAACAGCAGGAAGAGCGTCGGCCCCCAGATACCGCTGAGCATACCGAAGGCAAGATACGCCACAATCACCAACGCCCAAAAGGGAAACTTCAGCCACTTCTTAGCCCTGTCTGCATCGAAGTCACCGGGTGATACCCCGAAGGGATTGTCACGCGTGAAGATATGCTCTGCCGCCTCAGGATCCGTCGTGTTGACGCGCACCCCGTCCCAACCGACGTGCACCTCTTCGCCGTGGCGGTCGACCACGTGCACGCCCTCGGCCCAAGACACGTGCACATGGTCCTTGCCGTCGTCCACGTGAATGCCGTCGGGACCGAGATGCACGTTGCCGCGGCCCTCCTTTTCGAAGTCGATGCCTTCGGCACCCCCGACACCGGCAGCCCCGGCACCGGCAGCGCCGGCATTGGCAGCAGCGTCGGCATCGGCGTCGGAGCCACCGCCACCGCCCGCCCCCTCGCACACTTCCGCAGCCTCTGGCGGAGCGGCCCCCTCTGCGACGACGACGGAAGCGCCCGCGCCGCGCGCCTCCGCGCGGTCGGCGGCCTCGAAGGCCACGTCGTCCTCAATGGATTCGTCCACGTACAGAAGCTCATCCAGCGACACCCCGTAGAGCTTCGCCAGGGCAATGAGGTTGTCGGTGTCGGGCGACGACTCGGAGCGCTCCCACTTGGAAACGGCCTGGCGCGACACGCCCAGCTTCTCCGCCAGGGCCTCCTGCGACAGCCCCGCAAGCTTCCGGCGTGCGGCCAAGCGCTCGGCGATTTCCACGTTCATGATGTGCTGCCTTTCTTCTGCGACGGCTTTCCGAAAACGCCTTGGAGCCTACCGAAAACTCCCCCGCCACGGAACCAATTCGCGTTGTCATTTCCCGCAATTATTGGTTGCGGCGACGATGAACTGGGAGAATGCCCCAGTGATCACCGCACGCACGACGGCATTCGCATTCGCTAGCGGCCGTCGCGCAGCGCTTTCAGGCGGGCCAGCGTGTCGGCGGGGATGCGCTCAGCGACAGTGTTCTTGCGTGCCACCTTCGGGCTGTCGTCCAGGCGCGCGTCCTCGTAGTACTCGCCCATCTCATGGGAGAAGCCGTCGGCGCTCATGCGATCGACGCCGCCGCCGAACACCGTGTCCTGGATGGCGGCGTCGCTCGTGACCACCATGGTCTCCACGCCGCGCTTGCCCGCGTCATAGGCCAGCTTCTCAATCACCTTGTCAGCCGACTGCCCCGCCGGCGAGAAGATCACCTGGACGCCGCCGATCTTCGTGCGACTGCCCTGGGACAACTCGTTGTCGGCGGCGTCGAAGACGATGATGGCGCCCATGTCGCGCCCGGCATAGTTCACCACGTCGTTGATAAGCCGGTCGCGGGCGGCGTTGAAGAAATCATCGGTGTAGTCCTCATCGGCCCGCGGCTGCCACCGATACCGGCTGCCCGACCGCAGCACGTTGTACCCGTCAACGATGAGGAGCTTTTTCCGCTGCTTGGCCATGACGCGATCTGCGGCCTATTCCCAGTTCTGGCGCAGCCACTCGTACATGCAGGCGGTGGAAGCCTGGGCCACGTTCAACGAGGAAATCTCCCCCACCTGGGGCAGCTTCACGCCGAAATCGCAGTTCTCCAACACAAGGCGCGACACGCCTTCGCCCTCGTTGCCCATCACGAGCGCGATCTTGCCCTTGAGGTTCGACTGCCAGATGAGATCGGAAGCGTGCTCGGTGGCGGCGGCCACCCAGAAGCCCTCGTCTTTCAGCCGCTCGATGGTGCTCACGAGGTTCGCCACCTGGGTGACGGGAATGTGCGAGATGGCCCCGGCCGAGCTCTTGTAGGTGGCGGCGGTCACGCGGGCAGCGCGCTTGTTGGGGATAACGATGCCGGAAGCACCCACGCACTCAGCCGAGCGCGCGATAGCACCCAGGTTCCCGGCGTCAGTGATGTGGTCGAGCACCACGACGAGCGCGCGGCCGTCATGCTCGGCGGACGACTGCTTCGCCGCATCCAGAATCGTCGTCACGTTCACGTAGTTGAACGGGGCCGCCTCGGCCATGACGCCCTGATGGCTGCCGCGCTCGGAAATCTCATCGAGCTTCTTCTTCGACACCTTCTTAATGGGCACGTCCAGGTTCTTCGCCTTGCGCTGGATGTCGCGCACGATGGAATCGGCCTGACTCAAGTTGTCGGCCATGAGGATGTACTTCAGGGGCACATGGGTGCGCAGCGCCTCGATAACCGGACGCTTGCCTTCGATGAAATCAGCCATGGGTTCGCTTTCGTAGGTTGGGGCCGCCGTTCGGCCGCCGCGCCTTACGCCAACGACCGAACGACCGCCAAGGGGCCACTCGCTTTCAACCGCAAAAGTGTACCACGACCGCCGCCCCACCCTGCCGCCTGCCCCAGCAACCGCGCCAAAGCGTCACGAGCTGAACGGAGTAGCACTAGCAGCGGGCGAGCAGTTCCTCTCGGGAGACGTCCGGCAGCGTCGCGAGCTCCTCGGCGCGACGGCGCACGTGGCCGGCTAGCTTCTCGAGGAATATTTCGGGGAAGGGATGTTGCTCGCAGTTGGCGAAGGAGAAGTCGCCCAGAGCCGTCAGCTGCTCCTTCTGCCGCGGCCCTATGAGGCGCGCCGCCTGCTCGTCGAAGGTGACCTGGGGCCAGGAGGGCAGCACGAACTGGGCCTCGTTCGGGAAGGAATCCACCTGATCGAAGGCCAAGTTGAAGAACAGCGAGCGGCCGTTGTCGAACACGGGGGCCATGTCGAGCAGCTCGCCCGTACGACTGTTCCGCAGCACGCCGAAGTTCGTCAAATGCCGGTCGGTGTTGTAGATGAGCGCGTCGAACACCATCATAGAGGCGTAATCCTCGAAGTGGGGCAGCCCCCAGCGCAGGTACGACTTCACCGCCGCGGTATGTGACGATTGGCCGAACGCCAGCGCCTGGGGCACGTAGGAAACTTCGGGCGTGCAGAAGCAATCACAGGTGCAGCACACGTTCTGTGTCGCAGCATCCCACCGCGCGAGTCCGTAGTGCACGGCATTCAGACCCATGGCCTCGGCAATCTGAGAGGCGAGGAACTCGGCGCGAGCCTCGCCGTATTCGCCATGGTCATCGGAGCTGCCCTTGTACAGGCGGCGCACGCCGTCCTCCTCGATGCGCCACGCCTTGCACAAGTTCCCATTGGTGGTCAACTCGGGGGTGGCCGGCGTGAGCCCGCGCTGATCGCTCACCACACCGGTATAGGCCACCGCGGCGAGCACCGAGGAGAACCCGTTGTCGAACAGATTGCACGCGGCAAAGGCGTCCTCGCTGTTCGCAGGCGCGATCCAATAGGAGTCGTTCAGCGAAAGCGCCTTCGACACCGCGAGGATGCCGCTGCGATCGTTTGTGGAAAGCCCCAGCGACCGGCACAGCTCCGTCGCGAACCGCCGATTCTGCGGAATAGCCCGCGTGGACAACCAGCGCCACAGCCCCTCATCGGTAAGTTCGAGACCCAGGGGCATCAGCCCCTCGGCCGAGGCGTCCCACTCGCGGAGGAGAACGGGATCGTCCTCCCCGAACGAGAAGCGCAGAAGCGGCCGGTCGAACAGCCGCAGCTCGTATATGTCATCGGTTCGCACCATGGGGGCATTGTAGCATGGAGGGCAAGCGATCCGCGTATCGGGCGGCGCCTTCCGCGGTTACATGACGCCGGAGCCGCACTCCGCGAATAACCCTTCTTTCCCGCAGCGAAAGCCGACCGCCACGTGCCGATCGTGCTGGAGGAGAAGGCGCCGATCCCGTCAGATCCGAAAGGGCCCGACCATTCCAAGTCGCCGGCCCCATCCCCGATGAACCCACGCCGCCCCAAGAGCAGCCTCCGCTCTAGGGCATTGCGGCTCGATTCGACTTCGGTTTTGTCGGCGGAATCCGGGTTCTTGTGCAGCAAACGACGATTGGAAGAATCCTCAATCGAGAATAATAGCCGCTTCGATGGCCGAGCCCGAACGACGTCTGGAGTTTTCCCAGGTCACACGCACTCATGTTTTCCTTAGAGGTTCCCACTGAGGGAAAGGGGAAGTGCAGGCAGCAGACAAAACTCTGCCTATCGTCGTTTGCTGCACATTTTCGCCCCTTGGGTTGACAAAACCGGCACCAGCCCCTCCCCTAGGGCAAGCAACCACGCGCTCGCTGCCAGAGGACGCAACCTTGCTCTTGGGGAAAGCGCTTCTGACTGTGCCAATGCCGGCTTGGCAATGAGCGCTACTCTGAACTACCGAGGGAGATGATTCGAAAAGCGGCACGAGGGACAAAGGCACAAGATGGAAGCAAGCGCCCAGCGGAAGACGAGGCAATCGGGCTCCGCGTTTCAGGCCCCGCGAGCAAAATGCGGTCCTGCGAGGCCATCTTGCAGCAACGTTACTCTGCCTTTGTCACGCTATCGCGGGCGGCGATTTCGGCGGCCTTCTTGGCGAACTCGGCGCGCTGCTCGGAGGTCATCATGGCCATCTGCGCTTCCAACACGTCGTGCTTCAGCGCTGTGGCGAAATCAGCGGAATCTTTCTTGGCCTCGCCGGCCGCCTTCTTGGCGGCATCGGCGGCCATCTCGGCCTGGGAGCGGGCCATGGACGCAGCGCTTTCGACCTGTTCCTTCGCCAGCTCGGCGGCGGTCTTGGCCTGATCGGTCAGATGGCTCGCAGCCGCCTGGGCCTCACGGGCCGCCTCGCCGGCCGCGGTCTGGGCCTGCTGGCCCACGCGCTCGGCCGTGGCCTGGGCCTGCTTCAGCACCTCGGAGTTGATAGCCTTGCCCTGCTCCACGGTGATCTCGCCCTTGGCGATCAACGACTCCACCAGCTCCTGGGTTTTCTCCGCGCCAAGCGCCATGGCGCCTACGCCGGCCAGGAACACATCTTTCAACCCATCGGCAATCGTCGTCATTTCGGGACCTCCCTTATCTCGACGGTGATTTCGCACCCTCTACTATACGAGCGCCCCCGCCCCGCGCAGGCCAACGGGGCAGCACCGTTACCGCCCCGTCAAAGGTTGATTGATTTGGTTAGGAAATCTGCCGCGAATGAGTGCGCGCACCCGCTCGCCCTGCGCTCCCGCGCGCTCGCATTCGGCCGTCCGCGGACGCTATCCCAGGATCAGCTTCAAGACCACGTAGGCTACCACGAACCCCGACACGGCGCTTACTCCCATTTTCAGACCGGCCGAAGCTACCGGGTGCTTGCGTCCGAAGGCCTCGTTGTCGCGCACCGGCTCCTCGCCGCGGGAGTACGCCACAATGTCGCGATAGGTGACCAGATCGTACTTCTTCTTCATCGACTCCACCATGCCGAGCAGAATACATCCTAAAACCCACAGCGCAAGAAACAGCACAATTCCCAGTACCTCGCTCTCGGTGCACTTCGGCATGAGCGAGGAGGGGGCCGTGGGCACCGCGAACCCCACCGTCACGCACACCAACCCGACGCCCACAAGCGCCCAAGCTGCCACCGTCAGGCGGCTCATGGTCTTCCAATCGTTCTCTATCGCCTTTTCCATCGTTGCCACGTCTCCTTTCACGAGCTCATCGATGGACGTGCCGAAGATCTCGCTGAGCAGCAGAAGGCTCTGCACATCGGGGTAGGTGCGGTCGGTCTCCCAATTGGAAATGGTCTGGCGCGATACGAAAATGTGCTCGGCCACGTCCTCCTGGGACAGCCCCAGCCGGTTCCGATGCTCCTTGAGATGCTCCTTGAGTTCCACAACGCGTCCTTTCGCGATCAGAGTGACATGACACGCCGCAGCGTACCACCAAAACTCTTTGGCACAACCCTACAGCCAACGAAAACCCCTGCCAAAAGTCTTTGACAGGGGCTCTGATCAGGTGTTTTCTCTAGATAAATAGCGACCGTAGAAGCTTTTAGTGCCTTGAAGCACGGCCGAGCAGCCTTGCGGCTGTGAGGGAAAGTGCTGAAAGGCAAGGCCAGGTGCCTGTCGGAACCGCAGCATCGACGTTCCCGCCGTTGCGTCGGCAACGGCGGAATGCTGTCTTACCCGAAAATAGCGGCGAAGGCGCCGGTACCGGCACCGTGCAGGACGTTGTCGCGCATGGCGCGGCGGGCAAAGCCCATCATCTCGGCCAGAGCGTCCAGCGCCACCCCCTTCTTCTCGCCGGTGCGGCGCAGCTTCATCTCGACCTTGCCCTCTTTCAGACCGCGCTTGCCCACGACGATCTGCACGGGCCAGCCGATGAGGTCGGCGTCGTTGAACTTCACGCCAGCGCGCTCGTCGCGATCGTCGATGACCACCTCGAAGCCGAGCTCGGCCAAGTCCTTCGCGATCTTCTCGGCCATAGGCTGCACCTCGGCATCACCCACCGTGAGCGGCACCACGCAAATGTGGGCCGGCGCCACCGACAACGGCCACATGATGCCGTGCTCGTCGTTGTGCTGCTCCACGATGGCGGCCAGCGTGCGCGAGATGCCCACGCCGTAGCAGCCCATGATGAAGGGCTTCTCCTCGCCGTCCTCGTCCATGAAGGTAGCGCCCATGGCGCGGGAGTACTTGTCGCCAAGCTGGAAGATCTGGGCCACTTCGATGCCGCGGGCGCCTTCCAGCGGAAGCCCGCACTCGGGGCAGCAGTCGCCAGGCTTCACCGTGGCCAGGTCGGCCCACTCGTCCACCTGGAAATCCTCGCCCAGGCGCGCGCCCACGTAGTGGTAGCCATCCTCGTTGGCACCCACCACCCACTGCGGGATGGCCTGCAAGCTGGTAGCGGCGATGACGCGGGCGCCCTCCGGCAGCCCCACCGGGCCCATGGAGCCCTTGCACAGGCCGAAGGAGATCATCTCCTCGTCGGTCAACAGCGTGAAGCCGGGCACAAGGCCCTCGATCTTCAGCTCGTTCAGCTCGTGATCGCCCGGAATGAACAGACAGACGAGGTTGCCCTCGGCGTCCTTACCCGAGAGCGCCTTCACCGTGGACGACTCGGGGATGCTCAAAAATTCCGCCAGCTCGGTGATGGTATGCACGCCAGGGGTGGCGATCTTCTCCATGGCGCCCACCTCGTAGAGCGTGGGGCGGGCCAGACACGCGCCGGCCTCGGCATCGGCCGCGTAACCGCACGAGCAGTACACGAGATCGGCCTCACCCGATTCCGCCAGCGCCATGAATTCGGTCGTCACCTTGCCGCCGATCTGGCCGCCATCGGCCTCCACCTCGCGGTAATCCAAGCCGCAGCGGGTGCAGATGGCGCCGTAGGCCTTCCCCATGGCGTCGTAGGTTTCCTGCAGCGACTCCTGGGTGGCGTTGAAGCTGTAGGCGTCCTTCATGACGAACTCGCGGGAGCGCAAAAGACCGAAGCGCGGGCGAATCTCGTCGCGGTACTTCGTCTGAATTTGGTAGAGGTTCTGAGGCAGTTCCTTGTAGGAGCGCAGCTCGTTGCGCACGAGCGCCACGATGATCTCCTCGTGGGTGGGACCGAGGCACATCTCGCGGTCGTGGCGGTCGGTAAGGCGCATGAGCTCGGGACCGTAGTCGTTCAGGCGGCCGCTTTCCTCCCACAGCTCCGCCGGCTGCAGCACCGGCATGAGAATCTCCTGGGCGCCCGAAGCATCCATTTCCTCGCGCACGATGTTCTCGATCTTCTTCAGCACGCGGAAGCCCAGGGGAAGGAACGTGTACAGGCCCGAGGCGGCCTTGCGCAGCATGCCCGCGCGCAGAAGCAGGCGCGCACTATCGATGTCGGCGTCCGACGGGTCTTCCTTCAAGGTGGGGGCGTACAGGTTGCTCATACGCAGAATCTGGGTCATAGGTTCTCCAACTCCTCCATAAGGGCAGAAACAATTTCCGACTCTTGCACTTTGCGGACGATTTTACCATGGGAGAAAACAACGCCCGCGCCCGCTCCGCAAGCCACCCCGATATCGGCATCGGCGGCTTCCCCCGGCCCGTTTACCACACACCCCATGACCGCCACTTTCACCGGCTTGTCCACCGTAGCGAGGCGCTCTTCCACTTCCTGCGCCAGCCCGATGAGGTTCACCTGGCAGCGCCCGCAGGTGGGGCAGCTGATGAGCTCGGGGGTGCGGCGGCGCAAATCGAGCGCGCCGAGCAGCGTCCAGCAGGCCCGCACTTCCACCACGGGGTCGTCCGTGAGCGAGATGCGCATGGTGTCGCCGATGCCCTCTTCCAGAAGAACGCCCAGACCGCTGGCGCTTTTTATGATGCCCTGGAAAGCCGTGCCCGCCTCGGTGACGCCGATGTGCAGCGGCACCTGGGGCAGCTCGGCGGCCAGCAGGCGGTACGTGTCGATGGTGGTCTGCACGTCGTGGGCCTTCGCCGACACAACGATGTCGTGGAAGTCGCATTCGTCTTCGAAGAAGCGCACGTACTCGGTGGCGGAGGCGGCCAGCTTCTCGGGCAGCGTCAGGTCGTCGCGGGCCGCCAGCGCGTCATCGAGCGATCCGGCGTTCACCCCGATGCGGATAGGAATACCCGCCGCAGCCGCCGCGGCGATCACCTCGCGCGTCGCCTCCAGACCGCCGATGTTGCCGGGATTGATGCGCAACTTGGCCGCCCCGCGAGCCGCCGCCTCAATGGCGATGCGGGCGTCGAAGTGGATGTCGGCCACCACGGGCAAAGGCGATGCGGCGCACACGGCCTCAAACGCATCCAGACAGTCGCGCCGGGGGATGGCCATGCGCACGATCTCGCAGCCGGCCTCGGCCAGCGCCTCGATCTGCGCGAGGTTGGCGGCCACATCGTCGGCGGCGACGTTCAGCATCGACTGCACTGCCACCGGAGCGCCGCCTCCCACGGGCACGTCTCCCACCATGATCCGCCGCGTGCGGTCATGGGGCTTCAATTCCTTGATCATAGGCATTCCTTAGAACACATCAGTTCCAAGCAATTATAGAGCTTGCCGGACCAAAGACGCCCAATCCCATCACAATAGCGAACGGAGCGGAACCTCGCGCTGCCCGATCATCCACCAAGGCGATCGGAACAAGCTAGCCCCAATTTCCAAAGACGAACCGCTGGATGTCCTGGTTCAGCATGATGACGAAGAAGCCGAGGAAGAGCGCCATACCGGCCAGCGACATATAGTTCATGGCCTTCTGGGACACTGTCTTGCGGGTGCCCTTCTGGAAGATTTCCACCACGAAGCGGCCGCCATCGAGTGGCGGGATGGGCAGCAGGTTCATGATGCCCAGCGAGACCGAGATCATGGCCATGAACTCCAGTGCCTCCACAAGGCCCGCCTGGAAGTAGTCTTTCGACATGACGGCGATGCCGACGATGGAGGTGGAATCGGACACCGTCTGAGCCGCCGTAGCCGGGTTGAACAGGCCCACGACCGCCTGAATCACCATGCCGATGTACATGAAGCCGGCCTGCAGCGCCTGCAGCACCGAGGCGTGGATGGTCGTGATCTCGCCGGTCTCGGGGTGCTGCACCTGAAAGCCGATGACGGAGAACACCACAACGAACACGAGCATGGCGAACAGCAGGTTCATGAAAATGCCCGCCAGAAGAATGACCGAGCGCTTCCAGAAGGGCAGCGAGCGGTACTGCTGACGGTACTCCGATTCGTAGAGAGCCTGGGGGTCGGCCACCTCTCGGGCTTGGCCCAGCTCATAGGTTGCGGGTGCCGGCAGACCCGCGGCGGCCGCCTTCTTCAGAGCGCGCTTGCCAGGAGAGACGCGCGGGGCGCGGTAGGTGTTGTACTGATCGGCCTTGGAAGGTCCGATGACGCTGCCCCATTCCACCAGCTCTTCCAGGGCATTGTAGGCTTCGTCGTCGCTGATGCCGCAATCGCGGGCCACGTCTTCCATGTTGGCGATGCCGCGGCGGTAAAGCGACGCGAGCGCCTCCTGCAGGTGCGGCTGCAAAGGGCCGGCCTCCATGCCGCACACCTTCGCGTAGCCGCCGAGGGGCACGGCCGTGACGCCATAGCGGGTCTCGCCCTTCGTGAAGCCGATGGAGGGGCCGGGCAGGCCCAGCATGAACTCGGTCACGCGCACGCCGAAGGCCCGAGCGGCCAGGTAGTGGCCGCCCTCGTGGATGAACACAAGGAAGCCGATGCTGATAACGGCGCAGACGATCATGATGAGGATGTCCACAGATGTCTCCTTATATATGAGAGATTTCCTGCCTCGCGGGGCAGGAACGGGTGTCGCTGGTCATTATAGAAAGCGGGCACCCTTTGTCTTTCCCTTGGAGAGCCGTCTCGGAAAATAACTACAAGCTGGCTACGATCCCTCCATGGTTTCGGAGGGACGTACACCAAATCTGCCGGCTGCGCCCGCCGCCTTGGCTACCGCCACAGCGAGCGCGAGGCACGCGCCTTTGCTACCGCCGCTTGAGAATCGAGCGCCTCGAAGTCCCGCCCTTTTCCCACTGAAGACCCGTCGAAGTCCCTTTTGGCTCCTCGCGCCGACCGCTTTTTCGTCGCAAAAAAATACGACTTCCGCACGGTCGAGGGAGGGAACGAACTGGGACATTCCCGCGTCATTTCTACGGTTCGGCTCTCGTAAGGTTATCGGCGTCAGGCATCGGGCGCCGTACGCCAAACCTTCCAGCCCGCATTCCTTCGAGACACGGACGTCACGATTGCGCCCCACGCCTGACTCTCTTTCGTCAATCGAGCAGCGCGGACACGTGGCCGCGCAGAGAGGAGTCACCGTGGATTCACTCGATCCCGTCCCCGCGCGCCCGCCCCTCCAAGGAGGCCGCGCCCTTTTCAACATGGTTCTTGCCTTCCTACTGCTCGTGGGCCTCATCCCCGCGATGTGCGCCCCTGCGACCTCGGCAGTCGCCACGGAAACCGAGGGGGTGCCCGTCATGTTCCACTTTAAAGACTCTGCGGGCGAGACCATCGACTTCGCCAGCATCACCGCGCCATACGACCTGCAAGAAGGGCACATTGTCGCCACGGTCGATGAGGGCGGAGCGCTTGGCCTCGACGAAGCGCTCAGCTTCGCCGTGTACGAGCACTACGCCACCTTCGGCGACCGCCAGCGCGACATTACCGATGAGTGCTCCCTTGATGCCGCAGCGGGCACCGTAAGCATCCCTGAGTCCTATGCGAACACCCTGGACACCCTCGGCATCGTCTTCGAGCTATCGCCCGCACATCCCGCCTATGAGCGCTTTGTGCTCGCCGACCTCGACACGAGTCCGCAGGAGCTCACCGTCGGCGAAGAGACAACGACCATCGCCTCGGACATTCCCGATATCCTCGCCGAGGCTGGCGGCATCGCCCCCTTCGCAGCCGCCTTCCCCGGCCAGACCGAGAAGCACTACGCGCTCAACCCCTATATGCGCCTCGAAACCTTCGATGTCGACATGCCCCGCAAACAGGAGGCCTATGGGTTCCCCAGCGATCTGGTAGGCTCTTATGGGTTCGGCGCTTTCTTCGGCACCTCTCAGCACTGGGTGAACGGAGTTTCCCAGGGAACGAACTTCAACGACTACGTGCTGAACACCGCATCGAGCAGCTTCGACGCCGTCGTGGACGCGTTCCTTTACGAGACGATCGCCGCCCGCAACGGCGCCGATGCGCCCTTCGCCACCTCGCGCACCGGCAGCGACTACCGCGCTCGCTTCCTCACCACGGGCAACGACTACAAGGACACCAACTACAGCGGGGGAAGCGCACCCACCAACCGCGCCATGGCCCAAGCCACCTGCGGTACTGCCGGCGTTTCCAACGGCTACGGCGCCGTGGCAAGCAACCCCAACGGCGACAACTACATCACTTACAAGGGCACCTACACCGGCTCGCAATCCGCGTACAACGGATGGTACAAGTTCTACTACAAAATCGATGCTCGATCCGCTGCCACCAACAAGGAGTTCCAGGACGTTGTCGGCTACCTGCTGGTGGAGCCCATCAACACCGGGCGCGCCCAGGTCGTGAAAACCTCCGCCAACCCCGCCATCTCCAACGCCAACGGGAATTACTCGCTCGCCAACGCGGTGTTCGGCGCCTTCTCCACTCGTGCAAGCGCCGAAGCGGCGGCCGAGCAGGCTGCCAAGGGCGCCTGGGGAAGCTGGCAGGCGGCCCGCACCTGGGCTCAGGCCAATGCTTCGTTTACCCTCGTTACCGGGGCGGATGGCAGAAGTGCGGTCGCCGAGGACATCGAGGGCGGCGACTATTACTTCTGCGAACTGTTCGCCCCGCCCGGATTCCGCCTGAACAGCGCCGTCCAGAAGGCGACCGTGGAGGCAACCAGCGACGAGAGCGTCGTGTGCCAAGTATCCTTTGCCGATGAACCCATGCGCGGCTCCATCGACTTGCTCAAGCAGTCGGGCTATCCCGAGGTCACGATGGGACACCCCGGCTATACCTTGGCGGGCGCCGTCTATGGCGTGTACGCGGACTCGGCCTGCACAAAGCTCGTCCGCGAAATCCGTACGAGCCTGAACGGCGATGCCGACGGCTACGGACGCATCGACGAGATGCCCATCGGCTCCTATTGGGTGCGCGAGACCAAGCGCCCTCTGGAGGGCTATGCTCTGGATAGCCGAACCTATGCCGTGACCGTCGCTGATCGTTCCGTCACCCGCGTGAATACCACTGCCGTCAGCGACAAGGCAAAGTTGAATCCCCTCTCCCTTCTTATCCAGAAGAAGGATGCTCAAAGCGGTCAGAGCCATGCGCAGGGTGCTGCCACCCTCGGCGATGCCCACTTCCGCATCGATTATTATGCGGCCAAGAACGCTTCCCTGGACGCCCTTAAGACCCTCGAGCCGCAAGCAAGCTGGGTCGTGCGCACCAACGACGAGGGCGCCTTCTTGCTCGACGAGGCGGAAGGCAGCTTCACACACACTTTGGCCGACGGAACAACCGAAGAGCTTCCCTACAAGGTGGCAGGTGATGCGTTCTACAAGCTCTCCAACGGCCGCATCGCGCTTCCCATCGGCACCTATGCCATCCAGGAAGTGAAGGCACCGCGTGGCTACCTTCTCGACGAGACCGTGCACGTGCGCCACGTCACCGATGCCGACACCGATGGCGAGATTATCGAGACCTTCGATGCAGAGCAGAACGGCGATCTCGTCACCGACCGCGTCGCCCGCACCGATCTGCGCTTCATGAAGCGCGCCGACGGCGCCGCGAAGCTGGCCGGCATCCCCTTCAAGCTCACCTCGAAGACGACCGGCGAATGGCACATCCTCGTCACGGACAAGAACGGGCTCGCTTCCACGGAATCTACCCCGGGCCATCCCCACGACGCGAACACGAACGCCAATGACGCGCAGTTCACCGCTCCTGACGGCAGCTTCCAGATGCCACTTACGTTGGACACCGAGGCCCTTGATGCCACAGCGGGGATCTGGTTCGGTCTCAATGCCGAAGGGGCGTCCGTCGCTGCGGACAATGGACTGGGCGCACTGCCCTTTGACACGTACGAGCTGGAAGAGCTTCGATGCCCGGCCAACGCAATCTTCGAGATGATCCGCGATGAAATCGTGGTTGACGAGAGCGATGAGGGGCTCGTCGTCGACTTAGGCACTCTCAACAACACGGGCACCGACAAGCCCACGATCCGCACGAGTGCCTACGACGGTCTGTCCGACGATCTGTACGACACGCAGATCAGCGCCGACACCAAGGCCGTCGTCATCGACCGAGTCACTTATTCTGGCCTAGAACCCGAAGAGCCCTATCTGCTTCGGGGAACCCTCATGGACAAAGCCACCGGAGAGCCGTTCCTCGTGAATGAGGAAGAAGTCACCGCCGAGCTTGAGTTCACTCCCGAGGATTACAACGGGTACGCGAACGTGACCTTCGCCTTCGACGCCTCGGCGATCACCGAGGACACCAACCTCGTCATCTTCGAGACGCTTCTGCAAGATGGCGTCGAAGTAGCCTCGCACCGCGATCTCGCCGACCGCAAGCAGACCATCGCCGTGAGCCCTATCGCCATCGGCACAACGGCCGTCGACGCCGCCACCGGCACTCACGAAGGCGTGCCAGCCGAAGAGGTCACCATCATCGACACCGTCAGCTACCAGGGACTGACCCCCGGCGAGGAGTACGAGCTATCCGCCGTGCTCATGGACAAAGAGGAAAACGCCCCGTGGCTCGTGGAGGGTAAAGTGGTCATGGTAAGCCACCGGTTCATCCCCGAGGAATCCTCGGGCACGGTGGATGTCGAGATCACCATTCCCGGCGCCAACTTGGACGGCGTAAGCCTCGTGGTCTTCGAATCGCTGCTGCACGACGACATCGAGGTGGCCCTCCACGCCGATATCGAGGATGAGGGGCAGACCGTCTCCTACGCCTATCCCGACCTGCCGCTGCCGCCGACCGGCGGCGACGAGCCGGAAAAGCCCGCAGAGCCCGAGGCCGACGAGCCCGAGCCGACGCGCGTCGCCCGAACCTCTCGCCTCGCTCAAACGGGAGACGAGAGCCTTACGGTGATTTGTTTGGTCGCCCTGCTCGCCGTCGCCGGCGCCGGCGCTGCCTTCGTCGCCTACCGCAAGCGCCGCTGAGAACGCTTCCGGGGGCGGCGCCGCTAACTCTGCCGCCCCCGGGCCCACTCGCTTGCGAAGGCGCGGCCCCATGCGTCGACGGCCTTCAGCTGCTCGAGGCTCTCCACGACTTGGACGCCTGCCCCTTCGTGGGCGTCCATGGTCGCCTCGACGCAGCGGGCGATATCGAGGTAGCCGATCTGCTCGGCGAGAAATGCCGCCACCGCCACTTCGTTGGCAGCATTCATGACGGCGGGCAGCGTGCCCCCCACCTCACCTGCATGACGAGCCAGAGAAAGACAGCGGAACGTATATACATCGGGCGCCGCAAATTCCAGCGAGCCCAACGTCCGAAAATCGAGCGGTTTCACGGGAGCCTCCCACCGCTCGGGATAGGAGAGAGCAAATTGAATGGGAATGCGCATATCGGTCGTACCCAAATGAGCCAGAACCGACCCATCGGTAAACTCCACCATCGAATGGATAGCGCTCTGGGGCTGCACTACCACCTCGATCTGATCGTAGGGCATCGCGAACAAGTGGTGCGCCTCGATGACTTCGAGCCCTTTGTTCATCAGCGTCGAGGAGTCGATGGATATCTTGGCCCCCATATTCCAGGTGGGGTGCGCCAGAGCCTGGACCGGCGTGACCGCCTCCAAGTCGGCGATCGTCTTGCCCCGGAACGGGCCGCCCGAAGCCGTCACCCACAGCTTCGAGACCTCGCGCGGGTTCTCTCCGAGCAGACATTGGTAGATGGCTCCATGCTCCGAATCGATGGGCATGAGCGCGCCTGCCGGCCCTGTCGCCGGAGCGGCACCGGAAGCACGCCGGGCCGCATCCACCGAGGCGGCCAGTGGCATGATGAGATCGCCGCCCACCACAAGCGACTCCTTGTTGGCCAAAGCGAGCACCTTGCCTGCCTTCAGCGTCGCATAGCTCGCCTCCAAGCCAGCTGCTCCTACCAGAGCGTTCACGACGACATCCACCTCGGGCAGTTGGGTGAGAGCCACGACGGCTTCGGAACCAACACCGAAGCTCGCCTCCACGCCCTCCTGGCCCTCGGGAAGGGCCAGCGACCGCACGAGAGCCCGCGCCTCATCGCAACGAGGGTCGTTCGCCAAAGCGGCATTCCCTACCGCCAGATGGCGCACGCCGAATTCCCGGGCTTGAGCGAGCAGGACATCCAAGGAGCTGTTCACCGCAAGGCCGACGATCTCCAGCTTATCGCCGTGCTGGCGCACGACATCGAGGGTCTGGGTACCGATGGATCCCGTAGAGCCGAGTACCGCAATGCGCCGTTTGGCCATGAGAACCCCTTTCACTATGACAGGACACGCAAAGAGCGAACCGAGACGAATCGCCTAGAAAAGAGCATAGGGAATGCAACCGCCGGCTATCAGAAGGATAGCTGCCGTGATGGAGGTGAGGAACAGCGAGTCGCTCCGATCGAGCAGGCCGCCGTGGCCGGGCATAATGGTGCCGGAGTCCTTGAACCCGGAGTTTCGCTTGATGCGGCTCTCCGCCAAGTCGCCCAGCACGCCCATGCAGCCGGAAATGATGCCGAAGACAATAGACTGAGGAATGGCCATGGTGATGCCGGGCACCAGCGTCATGAGGCACCAAAATATCACCGACCCCACCAGACCGGCGATGAACCCTTCCCAGCTCTTCTTCGGGCTCGTGCGCGGTGCCAGTTTGTGCCTGCCGATTTTGCTCCCCACCAAATAGGCGAAGGCGTCGTTGGCCCACACCGACAAGAACAGCAGAAGCACGCAGACGCCGCCCCACGGCGCCGGCAGCGACACACGGATAATCACCAGTCCGCACAGCAAAAGGCCCGTGTAGGCAGCGCCGAAGAAGCTCACCCCCACATCGGGGATGCGGGCCCGCAGCCAGAACACGTACCACACCAAGAGAGCCAGCAGAAGAGCCAAACTCACCAGCATCGCGCCCACCAGACCGGCAATGTACACGCTTAAGGGGTAGAGCACGGCCGCGATGATGCCGAGCATCTCGTTGGGCAGCTTCGCATCGGAGCGCAGCATGTAGAAGAACTCGCCGGCGCAAATGCCGGCGACGACCATCAGCATGAGCACCATGGGGATGTTGCCGGCCAGCACGCAGATGACCGTCGCCGCCGTGTAAATTACCCCGGTACGGAAACGCACTTGAAGATCGGAGGGATTGCGCAGCTTGTCCGGCGTCTTGTCCAACGCCTTCTGCTTCAGGCGATCGCGCTTCTCCTGGCGCGTCTCGCGCTTCTCCTCGCGGGCGGCGCGCTCCTCGTCGGAGAGGTCGTAGTGCCAGGGAGGACCTTCGGGGGCCGATTCCGCATCGCAGACGACGGGAGGCAAGTCGCGTTCCTCATCGGGCTGCAGCCGGTCGAGCAAATGAGTGCGCTCCTCCGGGGGCGCACTCGCCTCGCCCGGAGATGCACTCCTCCCATCAGAAGCCGCTGCCCCACGGGCAGCCGACACACTTCCGCGCTCTTCCGAACGCACGCGACGACCATGGTCGCCTCGGCGCAATCGCTCGCGCGCCGCTCGGGCTCGATCCTTCTTCTCTTCGTCGGAAATCCCCCCGCGCATTTAGGCCACGCCCCCGAAACGGCGGTTCCGCCCCTGATACTCGAGCAGGCACTCCAGGAAGGTGTAGCGGTTGAAGTCGGGCCACAGCACATCGGTGACCACGAATTCGGAATAGGCGATCTGCCACAGCAGGAAGTTCGAGATGCGCATCTCGCCCGAAGTGCGAATGACCAGATCGGGGTCGGGCATCCCGAACGTGTACAGCCCCCGCTCGAACATCTCCTCGGTAGGCTCTATCACTTCCCCGGTCTCTTCGCCCAAAAGCACCGCCTCGCGCATGCAGCCCCGGCAAGCGCGCAGTATTTCCTGACGGCCACCGTAGTTCACGGCCACCACCAGCGTCATACCGTCGTTGTCGCGCGTCTTCTCCCAAGCCTCATCGAAAGCCTCGCGCGTCTCTGCGGGAAGCGCCGAGAGATCGCCGATCGTTCGCACGCGCACGCCCTCTTCATGAAGGCCGTCCACTTCGGCGAGCATGGTCTTGGCGAACAGATCCATCAGCCCCACGACCTCATCTTCGGGCCGCTTCCAGTTCTCCGTGGAAAACGAGTAGATGGTCAGATAGCGCACCCCAAGATCCGACGCGCAGCGAATGGCCTCTCGCACCGCCTCGATGCCGGCCTTATGGCCCTTCAGGCGATTCAGCGCGCGCTTCTTGGCCCAGCGCCCGTTGCCATCCATGATGATGGCCACCGACTCGGGAATCCTCTCCGGATCAAGCGCCCGAGGATCAACCCCCTCGGGCGGATCCGGAAATATGTAATCTAAATCCTTATTCATCCCTACCCACCGGTCGTTCGTGAAGCCAGTGAACCCCCTAGATCTCCATGACCTCGGCTTCCTTCTTCTTCAGAACCTCGTCGACCTCGGCAACGAACCGATCAGTCATCTTCTGGATCTCGGCCTCGGCCCGCTTCGATTCGTCTTCGGGAAGGTTGTCGTTCTTCACGGCCTTCTCGATCGCGGTGTTCGCGTCGCGGCGCGCATTGCGCACGGCCACGCGCGCTTCCTCGGCGTAGGTCTTGCACTGCTTCACCAGATCGCGGCGGCGCTCCTCGGTCAGGCTCGGGAACGGCAGGCGAATGACCGAGCCGTCGTTGTTCGGGGTCACGCCCAAATCGCTCTCGAGGATGGCGTGCTCAATGGCACGCAGCATGCCCTTGTCCCAAGGTTCGATGACCAGCAGATGGGCCTCGGGCGTCTTCACGCCAGCCATCTGGTTCACCGGCGTGGGCACGCCGTAGTAGTCCACCTTGATGCGATCGAGCACCATGGCGTTGGCGCGGCCCGTGCGCACGCCCATGAAGTTCTCCTTCAGCGCCGTGATGGCCTTTTCCATGCGCTCTTCCGCGCTCATCAGAATCTCGTCGATATCTGCCATGAGGGTTTCCTCCCTAATCACTCAGGGGCTCCTCCCCCTGAAATCCTTCTAGAATCCGCCACGAGCCTCGCGACCCGCGGCATACGCTCGTCCTCGCTGTCGCGCCGACAAGCGGCTCCAGCGCGGCCTGCGCCCCAGGCGCCTACTCGACCACCGTGCCCACCGGCTCGCCCTGCAGAGCGGCCTTGATGTTGCCCGGCTTGGTGAGATCGAAAACGATCATGGGCACGTCGTTGTCCATGCAAAGCGAGGTGGCCGTGGCATCCATGACATGCAGCCCCTGGCTCAGCACCTCCATATAGCTGATATGGTCGAACCGGTGCGCGTCGGGATTCTTCATCGGGTCGGCATCGTAGACGCCATCGACCTTCGTGGCCTTCATGACGCAATCGACGTCCAGCTCGCAGGCGCGCAGGGCCGCCGTCGTATCGGTCGTGAAATAGGGATTGCCCGTGCCGGCCGCCAAAATGACGACGCGCCCCTTCTCCAAATGGCGGATCGCTCGGCGGCGAATGTAGGGCTCGGACACTTCCTGCATATTGATGGCGCTCTGCACGCGGGAGAAGATGCCGTGGCGCTCGAAGGCGTCCTGCAGAGCGAGCGCATTCATCACCGTGGCCAGCATGCCGATGTAATCGGCCTGGGAGCGATCCATGCCCTCGGCCGATCCGGCCAGGCCGCGGAAGATGTTGCCCCCGCCGACAACCACAGCCAGCTGCACGCCATCGTGAACGATCTCGGCGATCTCCTCGGCAAGGTCATCGACCACTCGCGGGTCAATGCCGTACCCCTGATCGCCGGCGAGCGCCTCGCCAGATAGCTTGAGCAGCACGCGATCGTACTTGTATTCGTTCGCCATCGAGTACATCCCTTCGTCGGCAGGATCTTGTAAACGGATACATATTACCCGAAGTCCCTCGCCAACGCAGCGTCAGCCTTCCAAGATCAAAGAATTAGCTCAGTGCTGAGGCGCGAGCATAGGGGCTTACCCGAACCCTCTCCCGCTGAACCGCAAACCGTCGTGCAGACCACTGCGGGCAGAAACGCATATCGCGCAGACGCCAGGCAGCCACTCTTCCCGTGCGCCCATTCTTCAGAAATTGCCTAGTTATGTCATATATGACCTATGACTGATTCGTCATCAACGTACTCTTGGCCCCATGAACGACGAACAGGAAAAGGTGCAAGCCCGCATTCACTCGCTTGGTCAGCAGATCAGGGCGCATCGCATTGCCCAGAACCTTTCCCAGCAAAGGCTTGCCCTCATGGTGCACACCGACCAAGCCGTCATCGCCCGCATCGAGGCCGGCAAGCACAACACGGGCATCGCCAAATATATCGAAATCGCCGATGCCCTCGATGTTCCCTTGGGCGCCCTCATCAACTTCTAAGGTGAAGAACTTCCTCTCGCCCCCCCATCAATCGAGCGAGCGAGCGAAAGGCTCGTGCAAGCTCTTAAGCATCTTTCCCGTGTCTTTTTAAAGGAAAGATGACGAAAGACGCCTCGGCGACACCCGCCGGCTCGGTCAGTCCTGCTCCTCGCGAGCGGGCGGCTCGTACACGAGTAAATCGCCCGGTTGGCAGTGCAGCTCGCGACACAAATCCTCCAGCAGCGAGATTCGAATACCTTTTGAGTGATTGCAGCGCAAGTGGGAGAGGTTCACCGCCGAACGCCCCACCTTCTCCGACAGCTCGTTGACGCTGATGTCGCGGTCGGCCATGACCACCTTCAACTTCGACACAATAGGCATAGCATGCTCCCATCCGCCCAGAAAGCCGCTTTTTGCGTGTTCCTGCAGGCGCCCACACGGGCGCCTCTTCTCCGCGGCGGTACGGTAACCTCATAATGTATTTAATATACTAGCACGTTTTCAATAATTTTAAGGTGATAGTTTCATACCAGGCCGATAGCATTCGCAGCGGAGGGCAACTCTCCGCGACGCTTTTCCCGTTGTCTACTCGCTCACTTTCAGCCCGAACTCCGCGAGCATTTCATCGCGATAGGCAGCATCCTCGGAAACCCGCCTGGCATCGTCGAGGCGCCCCGCGTCCAGAAGGAGGCCGACGAGGGTTCCCAGCCTGTCCATGCCCTGCTCGATGCCCTGCTCGATGCCCCTGGCCTCTGCCCGGCGGCAGCGCATCTCGGTATCCTGCTCGTAGGTCAGCACCTTGGTCACCCACTCCCGGTCACGGTTGTACTCCTCCACGAGGGAGTCTATCTCGCGGGACAGCGCGCCGTCGGGCCGCCCCGTCGCCACGTAGTGTAGCAAATCGCGCAGGTCGGGGTCGGCGACATCCTCGGCGGCCGACGCATTGAACACGCGCCAGTGCGAGTCGTCCCCCGCGACCAGCTCCGGGGCCTCCAAGCAGACCCGCTCGATCGAGTAGACGGCCTCGCCCGCCCTGAAGGGGTCGGTCGCGCAGAAGAACACGACGAAGCTCTCCGGGAGCAGCCCGTAATCTTCCCCGGGGCCCAGCTCCGTCGCGTCGATCGCCGCCTGGTAGTAGCGCGTCCGGCGCCCTATCCGGTCCTCGGGGGAGACCTGCATCTCGATGTCGAACACGCGGCTTCCCTCCCGCGCGAACACGTCCATGCGGACGCCGCGGCTCGCCGCCGCCGGCTCCTTCGCCTGCTCGGCGTTCAGGTAGGTTATCTCGCCCACCTCTATCCCCAGCGCGGCGCGCAGGACCTTGCGGCACACCTCCTTTTCGCATAGCACGCGGTTGAACATCCATCGATCGGAGAACTTCAGAAATCTCTTCGGCATGGCGGAATCCTCTCATCGGACATCACGATTCCCCAAGCCTACGACAGAGCGACCGCAGAAATGACGCGGGAATGCCCCGGTCAGTTCCCCGCGCCGACCGCACTTGTGCCGCAGCAGAGTCGCATCGGAGTCCCCGCCCGCCCCTCGCCGACCTCGGCTATCGACCTTTCGTCACAATAGGGCCTTCCGACAGCTCCGCATTCGCATCCATTTCATATGATTTCTCGCCGAAGACAATGGAACCGAGCCTCACGCAGGGGACGATCTCGACCGCGGCCATGCCCTTCCCCCGTCGCCTTCCTCTACCATCCTTGGCGAACAGGATGCGGAGATAAAGACGGCCTCGCGAACGCCCCATGGGTACTTGACCATCGCGCACAACGTCAGCAGCGTGAGGTTCAAGCGCCGGCTTTCATAAAGACCTGCCCCGCACGAAGCGAATTGGCATTTCCCTCGAAGTAGCGGAGACCCAAATCATCGAGCACCTCGCTCAGATCGCCGTTCAAAGGCCTCATTCCGGTTTGGGGGGGACTCGCCCTACTCGAAGCTGATGTTGCCTATCTTGGTGCCCTCGGGCAGGTCCTTCACGGCCTCCCACAGCTGGTCAGTCATATCCCAGTACACCTCCATGTCGGAGACCTCCATGTTCTCCAGGGAGTCCTCCCCGCCGAGGAAGAGAGGGATCCTGTAGCCGCCGCATTCCATGCGTCCCACGGGCGCATGCCCCTCCAGCCACTCCCGATACCTCCCGACCCCAAGACACGCCTCGCTCTGATTCGGCATAACCTCGTTCAGGAAGACTGCCACGTCTTTCCCGATATAGTACATATCGAGAGTTGCGATTTCCAGGAGAACCACGAGCTCCTTCCCATCGCCGTCCCGTTGATCAACCGCAAAGCACCGCCCCATCCAATCGTATCCGATCAGATTAAACTCACCGCGAAGCTTCGTGAAGCATCCGGACACCACCCGATGCCATCTCTCGAGATCACTGCGCTCGAACACCCTGAACACTCCATCGCCGAACGACCGGCCGCCCAGGCCGTCGATGAACGCGTCGTAGGGATCGGCCGCCCCGTCCTCGAGGACCGGGGCCTCCCCGAAGTACTCCAGAAACTCCGCGAACATCGAGGGGGTCGCCCTCCGCCGGGCCCCGCGGCCCTTCCTCCTCTTGAACAAGTCGAACATCTCGCTTCCTTTCACTCGAATATCACGTTGCCGATTTGGTGCCTTCTGGAAGATCCTTTATCGGATAGCGTATCTGAGCTCCCATGCTCCGGTTGACGCTGGCGTCGAGGGGGCGCATGTTGCTCACATGGTCGGCGCTTCCCAGCTGAAGATCTATTACATGATCGACATCGTAACCAGCAGGCACCGAGTCTTTCCCGTATTCCTTCTTGAAAGCATCGGCTGCCGACCCATTCCTCTTCCCCACGGTCGTCTTCACTGTGTCCGCTCTCGACAGATCCCGAGCCTTCCTCGTCGCCTGGGACATCTGGATCTCGTCCCAGATGTCCTTCCTCTTCAGCACAAGATCGACAGTCCTGTCGAGACGCTCGCCGGCCCGAATCGTGCCCGCCGTGTTGCTCCCGATGACGTTCCCAGCAATCTTCGGCGAGATCTAGACAGCTTGAATGTCATCAGTTGATCCACTGCAAACAGGCCATGTCGAAAAGCTTGGAAAACTTGCCAGAAAGACGTCCTTCATCTGACGAGGTCGATCCTTCTGCCTCTACGGAACCTCCTCGATGCTGCAAAAAGGGGCGTCGGAGCACAGGCGCGTTTCCTGAAAATGTGTTTCTCGGGGGTGCAGCTCTCGGGGAGCACTTTTCGGGGGTGTTTCGCGGGCATGAAAAAGGACGCCCGGTGAGGCGTCCTGTGAGGTGCGGGTTGTGGCAAAGACTAGTTGGCCACGTTCACGGGGGTGCGGGAGACGGCGCCGATGGGCTTGCGGGCCGGCTCCTCGATGGGGCGGTTGATGATGGCGTCCAGCTCGACGGCCTCATCGGTGCCCGGCTCGGGGGAAACGTACTCAAACAGGTCGCCCGGCTGGCACTGGAGCACTTCGCAAATGCGCTCCATCGTGGAGAAACGCACGGCCTTGATGTGACCGCGGCGCATACGCGAAATGTTCACCGGCGAGATGTCGATGCGCTGGGAAAGCTCGTTGACGGACATCTTGCGATCCGCCATCACTCGGTCGAGACGAGGAATAATAGGCATAACAGCTCCCTTACACGGTTTCGTCGCTGAGTTGCTGGAGCAGCGCAGCATATCGAAATATTGCCGAAAGTGAGTACATAATAGCAGAAAAGACGAGCATCCCAATGTTGAGGTTAATAGTCGGCTCGGAGTTTCCATCATTAATCACCATGCTGTAACCATATTCTGGAATCAAGTCATATGACAGGCCGGCCGTAAAAAGTAACTCGACGATCACAAAGACAAGTGCTACAAGAGAGATAAAGCCCAGCCGATCTGCTTGAGGTAACGAGAACGGTTTTCCGTCCCTGATCACGTCCGAGAAAACCTGAAGCATAACCATGAATACTGCCAGCACGAGTGATCCATAACATAGGAGATATGTCAACGGAACAAAAGACAACGGATCATTCTCTATGCAGTCAATTACCAGAACTATCAGAGAGGCTCCCCATCCGCAAGCAAACAGCGCGGTGACACAAATGAGAACCCATCTGACACGAATACATGCCCTTTTGGCCTTGCTTAGCGCGTTGACCAAGCCGCTATCCTCTGTTTCATCCATCTTTCCTCCATGCAATGACGATCGACCAAAGCCGATCGTCATCTCTCGTTCAAATAACTCTAAAACCCTATTTTCAGACAATGCGATCCGTCGGGACCGATTATCTGGCAAAACGATTGCGGCTCCACGTCGCTATAGAACAGCATACTCCACCTCCTTTCTTTAGTTGCGACCTAACATTGCCTCAAAAAGCAGACGGTAGAACGTCCGCATGAGGGAACAATAGGGATCGCGGGCCTCGACGTCGCCCGTGGCGAAATAGGCGCGAGCGCGGCAACCACCCCCGCACAGATAGCGGATGTCGCAGTCGGCGCAGGCGGCCAGCTCGGCCACGCGGGGCGCAGGGGCATGGCGCGCGGCCAAGCAGCCGGAGTCTTCCAAAAGCGATCCCAAGCTAAACGCCTCATCGTGCATCATGTGGCACGGGAACACCTCACCATCGGCCGATACGCTTACCATGGTGCATCCCGCCCCGCAGCCGCACGTCGTCGTCAAGCGCGTGCTCACCGGCGTGTCGGACAACACGGGCACCCCGTCGCGCGACAGGGCCAGCGTTGCCTGCGCCAAACGCTCGAGTGCCGCATCGTCAGGAAGAACCGCTGCCAGATCATCGTTTTCCACGGATGCGGACAGCAGGCTGAAGTTCATGGTGGCCCCCAGCGAGTCGGCCAAAGCCACGTACTCGCCCAAAGCGTCGATGTTGCCCGCATGGGCCGTCGGAATGATGTGGGGCGCAATGCCCGCCTCGCGAATCATCTTCACCGCCGCTACCAAGCGGTCGAACAGCGGCTCGCGGCGGATGACGGGCGCCGCTTCGGCATTGGGCCCGTCGAAGGACACCGAAACGCGACCCACGTAGGGCGCGATGTCGGCGAGCTTCTCCGGCGTGACGGCCGTGCCGTTGGTGAGCACGTCCACCGAGTCGATGCCGCGTTCGCGCACGTAGGCGACAATGGCGGGCAAATCGTCGCGCAGGAAGGGCTCGCCACCGGAGATGACCAGGTGCTGACAGCCGGCATCGGCCAAGGCGTCGATGATGCCCCGCAACTCGTCCAGCGTCAGGTCGCGCCGGGCGTTGCGGGCGTCCACCGCCGAGTAGCAGCCGATGCAGTTCAAGTTGCAATGGTGGGTGACATGCAGGTACGCCGACTGCAGCGGCGCGGGCACAGCGGACGCGGACGGCGCGGATGCAGCCGCAGCGGCATTCCCAGCCCCGACGCCTTCCGCACGTTCGACGCCTTCCACGCCTTTCCCCAATGTTACGTCGTCGGCCTCCACATCTTCCACGACGAAGCCGCCACGACGCAAATGGATGGGCAGATCCGCATTCACCGCAGCGACCTCTGCCTCGGGCACGTCCTCGGCGAACATGCGGTGGCACACGGCGGCGCCTTCGGGAGTCAGGCCGATAACATAGCCAGTCGCGGTGTTGCCGATCATGGGGATGGAAAAGGGAGCGTGCTCCACTACGTTAGGGCCGAACCTCACTGCACGCTCCTCTGCGCATCATGGGATAGTGCAGTTAGTATGCGGCAGACGCAAGGCCTCGAATGTCGAATATGACATGATTTGCGGCGTATCTTAGCAAATGGCGCTATATTTCCCATGGTGTGCCAGGATTATTAGCCATTAAAATGGCCCCTCCGAGGAGGGGCCGAGATTGATCGAGCTGTGACGTGGACGCAGTGAGCGTCACACGCCCGCGCGTCACACGCCCGCGCGTCACGCCGTTTAGCGCTGGCGGCCGCCGAAGAGGTCTTCCAGGCTGTAGCCGTTCATCGACTGCTCCTGGCTCTGCTGCTCCTGCTTGGCCTTTTGGCTGGCGGAGTCGTCGCCCAGGGTCACCTGCACCTCTTTCTCCTGGCCACCGCTGTTCACCGTGAGGGTGACGGTGTCGCCGGGGTTCTTGGTACGCACGTCCAGCATGAGGTCGGAAGCCGACTCAACCGCCTGCCCATCGAAGGCCGTAACGATGTCGCCAGGCACGATACCCGCCGCAGCCGCACCGGAATCGGGAGTGACGGCGGCCACGTAGGCGCCGGTGTCGACGGGCAGGCCGTAGCGGGACGCCGTCGCCGCGCTCACCGTGGAGAGGCTCACGCCGAGCTGAGCATGGGTCGGCGTCTCACCGGCGATGATCTGCTGGGCCAAGTTGATGGCGTAATTCACGGGAATGGCGAACCCGACGCCAGAGTAGTTGCCGGAGTACGAGGTGATCAGCGTGTTGATGCCGATAAGCTTGCCCTCGTCATCCACCAGCGCGCCGCCGGAATTGCCGGGGTTGATGGCCGCATCGGTCTGAATCATGTTCGGGTAGATGGTGACCTCGCCGGTACCGCCGGACTGCATCGATTCCTGGGCACTCATAATCTGGGAGCGGCTCGTGGCGGACACGATGCCCGTGGCGACGGACTGCTCGAGCCCGAAGGGGCTGCCCAGCGTCATAACCCACTCGCCGATGGTCAGGTTGTCGGAGTCGCCAAGCTCCATAACCGTAAGACCGCTGGCGTCCTTGGCCTTCAGCACGGCCACGTCGGAAGAGGGGTCGGTGCCCACGAGATCAGCCTCGTAGGTTTCGCCGGCGACCATAACCTCGTAAGCGCTGCCGCCTTCCACCACATGGTTGTTGGTGATGATGTAGCCGTCCTCGGTCAGCACGACGCCGGAACCCTGGGAGTAGGCCACCAGCTCACCGGAGCCTTCGCTCTGGCCGCCATACTGGTAGCCGAAGTACTGGCTCATCGCATCATTCTGGGAAGCGTCGGCATACACGGTGATGGCAGCCACCGAGGGCAGGCACTTCGCGGACACCGCCTCGGCCAACGTCGGATCCTCGCTCGGCGCGATGACCATCGTCTCGCCCGTGGAGGGATCGGTGACGACCGACGAAGTGCCCGAGTTGGAGCCGCCCGGGATCATCGCGCCCGCAATACCCCAGACGCCGAAGGCGAGCACACAGGCCACGAGCGCGCCGGCGAAGGCGATGAGAAACGTCTTGCCGCCGTTGCCCTTGGGAGCCGCGTGCTGGGCATGCATGGACACGGGTTCAGCCTCGTAGGTTTGCTGGCCGTAGACCTGTCCGGCAGAATGCTGCGCAGAACCGGGCGCCTGCTGAGCCCCGTAGCCATAGGGCTGCTGGGCGCCATAGCCCGTTGCCTGGCCTGCCTGGCCGGTATAGGTCTGCTGACCGCCGTAGGGCTGAGTGCCCTGGGCGCTGTAGGGCGCAGGCTGAGTCGGCTGCAGCGGTACCGGCTGCTGCGATGCGGGGGTGTGGCCGCCCGAGGCAGAGTCGCCTGGAGGCGTGGGGGTGCTATTGGTGTCGGTCATGGAAGGCTCCTTCACGTAAGGTTGTCCCTATGTGCGCCAAACCTTAGCACGCCCTAGAACTTCTCAACCGTTATGGCAACCCATCGTCACGCTTGCGTCACAGAGATACACCAATCGGTGTACGCGCGCCAACCGCCGCGGAGACGCAACGACGCACGCCGACCGCGCACGGGCCACCGCACCCCGCGCCGACCGCCGCCAAGTCGCTTTCGAGTCGCCTTCAAGGCGTCCTCGAGGCGATGCGAGAACGCAAGCGAGCGTCTAGTCGCGATCGTAATTCGCCAGAAACGCGCGAGTGCGGTCGTGCTGGGGGTTGTTGATGACCTCGCTGGCCGGGCCCTGCTCCACGATGACGCCGCCGTCCATAAAGATGAGATGGTCGGCCACATCGCGGGCAAAGCCCATCTCGTGGGTAACGATGACCATGGTCATGTGCTCGGCCGCCAGATCGCGGATAACCTTCAGCACCTCGCGGGTCAACTCCGGATCCAATGCGCTCGTGGGCTCGTCGAAGAACAGCACGTCCGGGTTCATGGCCATGGCCCGGGCGATGGCCACACGCTGCTGCTGACCGCCGGATAGGTCGCACGGCACCATCGATTCCTTGTCCGCCAGGCCCATGCGGGCCAGAAGCTCGCGACCGCGAGCGAGGGCCTCGTCCTTCGGCATCTTCTGCACGCAGATGAGCGCATCGGTGACGTTCTGCAGCACGGTGTAGTGCGGGAACAGGTTGAAATTCTGGAACACGAGCCCGAAACGGGTCTTTGCGGCGGCGATGACGTCTTTGCCCCCGTACACAGCGCGCCCCGCCGCATCGTTGGCGCACACCGTGAGATCGCCGTAGGAAAGATCGCCCGAATCAAGGGTTTCTAACAGCGTCATGCAACGCAGAAGCGTCGACTTGCCGCCGCCCGAGGGCCCGATGATAGCCAGCACATCGCCGGCATTCACCGTCAGCGAAATATCCTTCAGAACCTCGTTGTCTCCGAACGCCTTCTTACCGTTGGCGAGGCTTACGACCGCTTTGCTTTCCATGAAACGCCTCCTAGTCGTGGTAATAATCGAGACGCTTCTCGACACGGTTCAGGATGAATTCGATGAGCAGGCAGAACACCCAGTAGATGAGAGCCGCGATGGCGTAGGGAACCATGGAGACCTCGCTGGCGGCCAGGGCCTTCGCAGCGGAGAACATCTCCATGATGCCGAGCACGAACGCGAGCGACGTGTCTTTCACCAGCGTGATGACCTCGTTGCCCATAGCCGGCAGAATACGCTTGATGACCTGGGGAAGCACAATCTTCATGAAGGTCTGGGCTTTGGTGTAGCCCAGCACCTCGGCCGCCTCGTACTGACCACGCGGAATAGACTGGATGCCCGAACGATAGATTTCAGCGAAGTAGGCGGCGTAATTCAGGATGAAGCCGATAGCGCAGGCCCAGAACTTCCAATCACTGCCCATGTTCAGGCCGAACAGGTAGTAAGGCCCGAACATGATGGCCATGAGCTGCAGCATAAGCGGCGTGCCGCGCAGGATGGAGATGTAAAGCTGCGCCAGCCACGCCAGCGGCTTAAACTTGCTCATGCGCGCCAGAGCGACCACCACGCCCAAAGGCAGCGAGCCCACCAGCGTGATGAGGAAGATCTCCGCCGTCAGGGCGAAACCTTCCATGAGAATCCCCATCATGACCGAGAATTCCATCTCCACGTCCTCTCATCGTCGCTCTTAAACCCACAAGAAGGGCAAGGCCCCAAGAGCCTCGCCCTCCCTTTTAATTAAATTCTCCCTGACTCCGGGATGCGCCCAAGGAAGTCAGCGAGGTTGTTAATTAATCTACCAGCACCCAGTTGTCGATGGAGATACCGTACTCGCCCCACTTCTCGCACAGCTTGGCGATGGTGCCGTCGTCGTACATCTCCTTCAGCGTCTTGTTCACCGCATCGATCATGGCCGTATCGCCGTCCTTGGCGAAGCCCACGGCGTAGTTCTCGGTGGACAGCGGCTCAAGCTTCACGAACATGTCGGGCTTGGCAGCCATCTGGTAGTCGGCGATGGACAGGTCGCAGGCCACGGCATCCACTGCACCGGACTCCAGCTGCATGAAGGCGTTGTTGTAGTCGCCGATGGTCTGGGCCTTGCCGCCGGCGAAGGTGTCGGCCAGATCCTTCTGGTCGCCCTCCAGCACGTCAAGGGCGGCGGAATCGACCTGGGTCATAACGTTCTTGTCGGCCAGATCATCCAGAGAGTTGATTCCCGAGTCCTTCTTCACGACAACGACCTGCTCGTTGTGCATGTAGGGCTTCGAGAACGCGTAGTCGGCCTCACGGCCCTCCATGGTAAAGCCGTTCCAGATGCAGTTGATGGTACCCTGGTTCAGCAGCGCGTCCTTAGCATCCCAGTCGATGGCTTCAAGCTCGAGATTCCAACCATTGCGCGCGGCCACCTCGGTGGCCAGATCAATGTCGAAGCCGGTCAGGTTGCCATCGTCGCCGATGAAGCCATAGGGCGGGTAAGCGTTGTCCAGGCCCACGATGAGCGTCGTGGCATCGGGGTTAGCGGCAGCGCCGTTGTCAGCCGCGTTGCTTGCCGCATCGTTCGAGCCCGAGCAGCCGGCCAGAAGCGCGGCCCCCAGGCACAGAGCCGCAGCCGCAGCGGCGATCTTCGTCAGTTTCTTCATTCGGTCCTCCCTAAAAAGGTACGCCAGGGAAGTCTCTCGTCTTCCCCACTTTACTTCTTTACTGCGCTAAAGCACTAGAGCGTTGGCTAGTATAGCACAGACCAATGCAATAAAAAGGGGCGAAAGCCACAGGTTCGCCCAAGGAACCTACTTGTTCCGGTTGAACAGCTTGTTGCCCTTCTTAGCGGCGGAGATCTCCACGAGACGCGGCTCGAAATCGAACAGCTCCTTCATGGAGACGACAGGCACGATCTCGATGCACTTCTTCAGACAGGCGTCGGCGCACAAATTGCACTGGACGCAGTCGGAAACCTGAAACTCCAAGTACGCCTTACCCTCGTCCGGGTGCCGATCCACCGCCTTGCGCAGCGCGTCGGTGGGACAGAACATGACGCACATACCGCAGCCGGAGCATTTCTCGACATCGATGGCGATGTCGCCGAAGATGCGCGTGAACATCTCGTCGACGGCCGGCTCGTCCGGATCGCCGATGCGGCTCATGGCATCCAGAATGGCGATGTTGCGCTCGGCCTCGATGGTGGGCATCTTGCCCGCACCGTTCTTCACGCCCAGTTTCTCCCGCAGCGACTGCTCCTGCTTCTGCAAATGAAGCTGCGTCAGCTTGTCGTTCACGACCTTCTCGGCCGCCGACTTCGCCACGTCCTTGGCGTAGTGGCCCGAGGAAGTGAAGAACTCGCGCCGGGCGGCGCCGACGGCCTTTCGCATGTCCTCCACCTGCACCGAAGCCGGGAACTCCGAGGTGCGCGTGATCTGCGCGTCCGACCCCATGGCCTCGATGAGGGTGCGGGTCGATTCCACGGTATCGTCGATGGCGGGCACCGCGCCCCGGTACTTGCAGGTGCGGCAGTCACCGTCCACCAGGCAGATCTCGGGAATACCGCGGGCCGCCAGTTCCACCAGCAGCTCTTCCTCCATGCGAGCAAGGCAGGGCACCACCGCGTACTTGTCGGGGTCGCCCACGTTGCGGGCCGCTTTGCGAGCGCAGGCGATGACTGTCAGGCCATCAGCCGCGTTGGTCGTCTCGGCCACAGCGCCGGCCAAGTCGTCGGGCATCGGATCCATGGGAACCAGGGCAGAGGTGGGGCACACAGCCACGCAGGCCCCGCAGGCCACGCACGCCCCAGCGTCGATGTTCAGCTCGTTCTTCTCAATCGTGAAGGCGTCGGCCAGGCATACATCGGCGCACTTGCGGCATGAGGAATGACGGTTGCGCACAGCGACGCAGAACGTGGGGATCGTGATGATGGCCTTCGTCTCCAGGGCGTCCATCATCTCCATGATATCGTTCAAGTTCGGCATGGCGCGAACCCCTTTCTGCTATTCGCCGAGGTAGGACTGCTCGATGCGAGCCAGCTCTTCGGGCGTGTTGGCGTTGATGAAGCAGCCACCGCGGGGCTCGACCTCCAAGACGCGGTCCTGGTTAAAGGGCAGCACCGTGACGGCCGGGTCGTCGAAGAAGCTCTGCACGCGCTTCTCGCCCCGCTCGGTGCGAGCGTGAACAGCGCCGAGGCAGCCCTCTTTGCGGTACATGGCATGCAGCGGCTCGAAGCCGTGCTTGTTGGAGGGAGCCACCACGTCGGCTCCGCTTTCGTGCATGGCCAAAGCCTCGGCCACTACTAAGCGGGCGCTAGCGAAGACCATGTCGCAGGCCACGACGGCCACATACGGGTTCTCGGCGGCGGCGAGCGCCGTGTAGAGGCCCGGCAGCGCGCCACGCTCCTTATAGGCATCGCCCACGAGCTTGATGTCCAGATCGGGATACAGATCGGCGAGAAAGCCCAGCCTGTCGGCCTCGTTGGTGGTGATGATAAGCTCATCGGCCACGGGCGACAGACGCTCGACGAGACGGCAGATGAGGGGACGTCCCGCAAAGGGCACCGTTGCCTTCGACTGGCCCATGCGCCGCGACTCGCCACCGGCCTGGATGACCACCGTGACGCGCGGCCGCACGTAGTGCTCGGAAAGGAAGTCGGCCAAAGCGGCCACATCTTCAAGACCGATGGCAGGAATGCCATAGAGCGCCGCAGCCTCCTCAGCATCGGGGATATCGGTCACCACAGCCACCGTGTTGGTGGAAGGCATCTTGGCCGCAGCATCGGCGGCAGCCGAGTAGTCGGACGCGCCCGGCATCTCGCCCAAACCCGGTACTTCGCCCGCGCCGTCGCGCCCAGCCGCGTTGCCCGCGCGGTCAACCGCGCGCCCCAGCTGCGTGAAGTCCGTCGTCAAAGGCAGGCCCTCCCGGGCCGCCTTCACGAACAGGCGAGCCGCACGGCAGTCGGCCTCGTTACCCGAGCGCATGATCTCGATGGTGGGCAACCCGCTTTTGCGGTAGCCCTCCACCACAATGATATCGTGGTTCGGCATCGAGCGCACCAGCTCGCTGCACTCCACCTCGTCTTCCACGGTCTTGATGCGCGCCACCTGCCCCGGAGCCGCAATAACCGTTTCGGAAGCGCCGGCGGCCCTGTGGCGGTAGGAGTCCTTGCCGGGAATATCGATATCGAACCCGCGATGGGAATGGTGCTTGATGGAGCCCACGTCGAGCCCGCGGCCCGTAAGCTCGGCGATGAGCCGCTCGATGAGCGTCGTTTTGCCGGAGTTGTGCCGCCCCACGACGGCCACAGCCGGACTTGGAATATCGATCATAGCTGTTACGCCCTCCCCTAATGCGGCCGCCCGGGCCGCCGTTTTGTTCCGGGAAAGTATAGCACTAGGGCGCAAGGTGTCGATTGCAGGAACGGACGTCCCGTCAGGGCGATGCCAAGCACCGCTTGTTCACCGCTGTTGGAGGGGGCGACCAAGGTCGCCCCCCTACGAAGGCAAGCACGCTAATAAAAAGCGGCGGCACTTGCGAGCCGCCGCCCTTTCGGAAACCCTCTGTTGCAGGGCGGCGCAAGCACCGCCCCTACGGGTAAAAGCCTCTACCTCAAGCCCTCCGAGTCGAGCGATGCGGCTTCCTCGATGTACTCCTCCACCGGATTGTCGCCGAAGTTCGGCAGATCCGCAGTGGTCCAGCACTCGCAGGCGGGCATGCCGGGCACGCTGGCAGCGATGAACACCGGATCCTTGCCCTCCTTGCGCTGACGGGTGTAGTCATCCAGCGCGGCCAAGGCCCACTTGCCGAGCAGCAGAATGGCCACAAGGTTGATGATGGCCATGAAGCCCATGAAGATGTCGGCCAGGTTCCACGCCAGATCGAAGCTATTCACGCAACCGTAGAAGATGGCAGCCAGGCACAGGATGCGGAAGACGAGCATGCCCCACTTGGTGTTCTTGAAGATGTAGCGGAAGTTCGTCTCGGCGTAGAAGTAGTTGCCGATGAGGCTGGAGAACGCGAAGGCGAAGATCGCGAAGGTGATGAAGTGGATGCCCACCTCGCCGACGGCGTTGTTCACGGCCATCTGCACGAGCGGCATGCCGTTGAGCGCCATGGCAGCCTCGGGATCCTGCACCCAGAACACCATGACCATCATAGCCGAGCAGGTGCAGATGAGCAGCGTATCGATGTACACGGACAGGCTCTGCACGAGGCCCTGCTTCACCGGATGCGACACGCTGGCGGTGGCGGCGGCGTTCGGGGCCGAGCCCATGCCGGCCTCATTGGAGAACAGGCCGCGCTTGATGCCGAGCATGACCACCGAACCGGCAAAGCCGCCGGCGATGGACTGGAAGTTGAAGGCCGACTGGAAGATGGTTGCAAACACGGCCGGCAGCTCGCCAATGTTGGTGATCGTGGTCCACAGTGCAATAAGAATGTAGGCGATGGCCATGATGGGCACGATGATGGAGGTGATGATGGAGATGCGCTTCGCACCGCCGAAAATGACGAAAGCGGTGAACACGATGAGCACGATGCCCACGCCCACGGCGGTGCCATTGGTGGCGTAGTCGGGGATGTAGTACTCCAGCGCCGAGGTCATGTTGAAGGCCTGCAGCCCGTTGAAGCCGAAGGCGAAGCACAGGATGAGCGCCCAGGCGAAAATGATGCCGAGCCAGCGCTTCCCGAGGCCCTGCTGGATGTAGTAGGCCGGACCTCCCCGGAACTCGCCCTCCTTGCCGCGGATCTTGTAGATCTGCGCGAGCGTGGACTCGATGAAAGCCGAAGCCGCGCCGATAAGCGCCATGAGCCACATCCAGAAGATGGCGCCCGGACCGCCCGTGGCCACGGCCGTGGCGATGCCGGCGATGTTGCCCGTGCCCACGCGCGAGGCGGTGGACACCATGAGGGCCTGGAAGGATGAGATGGATTTCTCGCCCTGGACATGCTTTTTCTCCGTCAGCTGAGTGAACATGTCCTTGATGTAGCGAATTTGCACCGCCTTGGTGCGGATGGTGTAGTAGATGCCCACGAACACCAGCAAGATCACCAGAATGTAGGTGTACATAAAGGAGTCGATCTCACCAGTCCAAGCGACGAGCATCTCGTTCAAATCGGCCATAGATGCTTCCTTTCCGAAAGCGCGCCAGGCCCTGCAACCTGGATCGCCTTCCAAACGGGCTCGCCTTTCTGCGGTCGAATCCAATAGAGCGCGATAGACACGCCCAAACCAGGGATTCGTCGCAGGAAAACGGCCTCGGATATACGCGCCGGCCTCTTCCCGACGCAAGACATGCCTGTATTCTACCCTACAGCGGGCTAAAGTTAGGCGATATTATCAGGGTATTTTGAACGCCCCGCGAAAAGTGGCGCTGTTTTCCGCCGGTTTCCCGTCGATGCGAAGCCGAGCCGCTACTTCAGCGCAGCGGCGACCTTGCGGGCGGCGGCGGTGATGGACAGATCGTTCACATCCACGGTAATGTCGGCGTACTTCTCATAGAGCGGCAAGCGCTCGTCGTAAAGCTCGCGCAGGCTCATGCCAATGCCGTCGCGCATAACCACGCCGCGCTCGGAGAAGTCGGCCAGACGGCACTTCAGCTCGTCGAAGCTGATCTTCAGATACACCACGCGGCCGATTTCGGACAGGTGTTTCATGGCCGGCTCGCTGTAGATGGCCGAGCCGCCGGTGGCGATGACGGAATGCTCGAAGGACATTTCGGAAAGCACCTGGTTTTCAATCTCGAGGAAGGCATCGGGTCCCAGAGTGTCAATGAGACGCTGGAGCGATTTGTCGCAGGACTGCTGAATGAGCAGGTCGGCGTCGACGAAATCCATGCAGAGAATCTTCGCCAGCACGATGCCCAAGGTCGACTTGCCCGCACCGGGCATGCCGATGAGCACGATGTTGTCGCGACCGGGTTCGAAGGACTTCTCTTTCATATTAGGGCCTTTCTCGTAGAAGGTGCCGACGGCCGGGCTATGGTCGCCGAAACGGATGGGCAGCTTCGCCCCTATGATACTTCAGCGCGCTTATGGGCGGCACGTAACGCTTCGTCTAAGGATTGGGAAAACACCGGAGCTAAGGCGGCGAGGAACGCCGCTTCATCGGCAGGGGCGGCAGGGGCAGCGGCAGGGGCAGTGGGGGCAGCCATCGGGGCCTTCTCCCGAACCGCCGTAGCGGCATCTCCGGCATCGGCGTCCCCCGCGTCAGCGGAAGCACCGAACCCGAGGGATTTAAGCGCACCGAACAGATAAGCGTACGGAATGAGCGCCGCGCGCTCGTCGGGTGCGAGCTTGTCGCCCTCGAGCGACCAGCCGCCATCGCGCATCCAGTTGCGCAGGGCCTTGGCATGGGCGGCGATGTCGTTGCCCTCGGGGGAGCGCCGCATGGTGTAGTTGCCGAGCACCCCCATGGCCGCCGCCGTGGCCAGGGCGAGCACGCCAGCACGCCAGCTGACCCAAATGATGGCCACTACCGCGACAACCGCCAGGAAAATCGCTGCCCCCAAAACGATATGCTGAGCGCGACGGGAGGCTGTATCGAAGAAGCCGTAGGGCTCAACCAAAGCGGTGAGGCGGCGCTGCCAAGCAGCACTGGCCTCCAAAAGATCGCGCGGATGTTCGTGAGCCAAAACGGAAAGCTTGGCGCGGCTGAGCGTCCGACCGCCCGTGGCGACCATGCGCAGCAGCCGCAGCGTGGCCGCATCGAGAGCGGCCTGCTCTGCGTTGGCCGCGTCAGCCGCGTCAGCCGCGTCAGCCGCGACGGCTGCGTCGGGCGCATCGGGCGCATTGGCATCAGCAGCCCGAGGCGCAGCAAGGGCGACAGACGACTCACCCTCGATCCTCTTCGCCGACTCCTCTCCCGCAGCAGGTATGACCAGCTCATCGTCTCGCACTTCAAGAACACCGCGATGCACCATATCGAGCACCGTAGCTACTATGTCGTCGGGGCTCTCGTGGTTCCAGCGCCACAGACGACCGAGCACGGCTGGCGCCATGGCGTCGGCAGGCGGGTTCATCCAATAATCGTCGCGAAACGCCGGCGGCCGCTCTCGGCCCCAGCGCCACCAAACGATGAGCGCCGCCAGCAGCAACGCCGCAGACAAGCCCAGCAGCCCCAAAGCCAGCCCAAGACGAATAACCTCCTGAGACGTATCCGTATCGACCCACGTTTCCTCGTAACGGCTCGTCCAGTAGTACTGCAGGGTGCCCTGATTCGCCAGGCGCGCCTCCTCGCTCAGGTTCGTCAGCCACTCGACGGGGAACATCACCCGCGCTTTGGCGTACATCGTGGGCTCGACCGCAGGATCTGTGAAGATCACCGTACCGTCGGAGCGAATATCCACCTCGCCATCGGCAGGGCCGTGACCCCACGCATAAACATTTTCCATGACCTTCACGGAGTCGTCGGCCGCTACAGGCAGCACCACTTCTGCCCGAACATCGGCCAAAGCCACATCGTAGTCCTGGGGAACATAAAGCCATTGGAAGTCGGCCGCGTCGTCAAAGGCCTCGATGGCGTCTTCCACGCGGTAGACCACCTCGAACATGACGCGCTCGGGCATGGCATCCACGAAAGCGTAGAGCGTATGCTGGAACTTGTCGTAGGCCCACGCGTCGTGCTCGGGCCCTCCGCCGCCGCGCCAGGGCAAAAGGAACGTCGTCTCGGGAAGCTCCGTCCACTCCCCGGCAAGCGCACCATCGCCATCCACCGGCGCCATGCGCACCCGTTCGATAGTAACCTCAGCCCCTTCGATGAACCCATCGTAGAGCCACTTCAACCGCTCCGGCGCACTTTCCCCCTCCGTGAGATCGAAGATGCGCTGATCGGTCATGTGCACCGACCCGTCAGTCTCCACCGACGCCAGCAAATCCACCTCCGAGCACCGATAATCCGCCGCCAGAGCTGTTGCAGGTGCGCAAAGGACAACGAGAAGAACGATCAGCAACGTGAGAGCCAATAGGAAGCAGGGGGTGCCTTGACCGAGCGAGTTCCACAGCGACTGAAACAGCCCAGTGGGCTGTTTCACCAAGCGAGGACTGTCTGAGCGAATCAAGGTACCCCCTGATTCCGTCTCGGTAGCCTTACGAGGACTGTCTGAGCGAATTGGAATACCCCGTAGCTCCTCCCCAGCGGACTCGCAGCCGCGAATCAAGGTACCCCCCGATTCCGCCCCAAGCGACATGCAACCGGCCCTTTCCACAACCACTAGAGCCCCCGAAACGCCAGCCGCACGTCGTCCAGCACGTCCTCGTCCGCCACCACGATGGCCTTATCTCCCGGATGCAGCACCGTCTCGTCGTTGGCCACTTCCACGTCGCCTCCGCTAGCCACGGCCGCGATGATGGCGTTGTCCGGCAGCAGCACCTCGTTGATGAGCACGCCGTCCTCGTTGGAGAAGTGGCGCATGCGCGGCACCATCACCTCGGCTAAGGCCACGTTGCCGTGAGTCAGCGACGACACGACGGATACCGAGCCCAAAAGCGCTTCCTCCTCGATGAGGTTCGCAATGAGCGTCGTAGAGGACACGCATTCGATGCCCACCTCGCGGAAGATGCGCTCGTTTTTCGGATTGTTCACGCGAGCGATGCAGCGGGGCACGCGGAACACGCGCTGGGCGATTTCGCAGGATACGAGATTCGAATCGTCCTGGCCCGTGGTGGCCACGAACACATCGGCCTGGCGGATGCCCGCGTCCTCCTGGTAGCGCGAGTCGCAGCCGTCGCCGTGAATGACGAGGTACGGGCCTGTCAGCTGCACGGAGAGGCGATCGGCCGTGGCGAGCCTTTGCTCGATGACCGCCACCTCGTTGCCGCTCTTCAACATGATGCCAGCCAGATACGACCCGATTTTGCCGCCGCCAGCGATAACGATGTACATGGGTATCACCTAATCCAGAATGTAGCGCGAGAATTGCGCGATGACGTCGTGGCGCACGCAGGCGAGAATGGAGTCGCCGGCGTACAGCAGCGAATCGGGCGTCGGGATGGAGGACGCGGAGCCGTCGGCACGTTCGAAGGCGATAATGCGCACCTCGTGATCGCGCTCGAGTTCCGAGACGCGGATCGTTTTGGCGTTGTCGCGGCTGGAAAGATCCAGCGTGAACCGGAGTACCTCGAATTCACCGAACGTGTCGATGTGGGAACCGTGGCCTGACACAATCTTCGAGAACACATCTTCGGCCACCAGCGACGTGCCACAGACGTAGTCGATGCCCAGCTGCATATAGGCGCGCTCGTGGTCGGGATTGTACAGGCGCGAGATGACATGGGGCACGCCGAACAGATGGTTGGCCACCTCCGCGCACATGAGGTTCGTGTTGTCCAGCTGGGTGACGGCGGCCAGCACATCGCACTCTTCCACGCCAGCACGGATGAGCACGTCCTCGTCGAAGCCCACGCCCTGCACGGTGCTGCCGTTGAAGTTACGGCCGAGGTTCGCGAAGGCATCGGCGTTCTTATCGATGCAGCAGACGTTGTTGCCGTTATCCGAGAGCATATTGGCCAGCTGCGACCCCACGCGCCCGCACCCGACTACAATCACGTTGCTCATAGGTTGCTCGTCCTCCTACAAAAGAAAATGCCTTGCGGCATTTTCTCACTAATTTAGATCAATTGCATCTGATTCAGCGTATCCCGATACCAGTTGTCGTAGTTCGGGGGGCAGTAGCGCATGGCGTAGGAGTAGCTGATGGTGAAGCCGTAGCCCCGGGCCAGGCCGGCGACGTGGGCGCGGATGGCCGTATCCCAATCGGACCAGTTGGTCTGATCCCAGCCCCAAGCGTTGTGGGACTTGAAGCAAACGCGGCCCTTGGTGGACTCGGTGTTGGAAATGGCCGGAGACCAGCGCGGGTCGATGCCCGCCTCCCAGGCCGCCTCGGCGAAGGTCTCGCCATGACCAGACAGGGGGCTGCCGAACAGGTAATCGTTGATGCGCGCGGACCATTCTTCGATGAACGCCTCGCGACCGATGGAGAAATCCACATCGCCGGCCGGCAGGCTGCCGAAAGTAGCATAGTAGCGGGAGCGCGTGGCGTCGGCCCGATCGATGGCCTCCTGCTCGGCGACGCGAGCGGCCTCCTCGGCGGCTAGGCGCGCGGCCTCTTCTTCGTCGGCGATTTCCTGCACGCCGGCGCTCACATCGCGGGACGAGGCGGTCTTCAGCGCTGCCTCCTCGGCGACGTCTTCCACGGCGAGAACGTCCGCATCGGACTTGTCTTGCACGGTGTCGGGGGAAACATCGGAAGCGCTGGGATTCTCGGCGGACTGACGGGCGAGACCGAAGGTGGTCGCCCCCATGTCGTGAGAACCGGCGGACGCCCAGCCAGCATCAAGGAAGCCCACGGCCAGCATCGGCAGCACGCAGAGCGCAACCATCGCCAGCACGACGGTTTTGCGATGACTCTGTTTGCGCCTTGTGACCACTCATTCCCTTTCTCGACAGCACGAAACTAAACCGCTCAAGCGGCGCAGCGTGCTGGATTAGGGTGTGGGATTGCTGCAGTAAAGATTGCTATGCTGTTTTGTGTCGCGGATATTTTACCCTAGTTGGCTGAAACCGTGCCGAGGCGGTAGCCGACATCCACGCTTTGTTCGCTTGACAAAACGCACTTTCTGGGTTCCCGCAGGTCTCGCGGGTGCGACCCTGAGCGCTGTCAGGCAGTCGTTACCGACTCTTCACAACTTGCCGATGGCAGCTTCTTCACCTGCACGATGGAAATGCGCGAGCGGCGCATCTTCACCACCTTGAAGGCGTAGCCGTCGACCAGCAGCTCGTCGCCCACCCGGGGCACGGAGTCCAGCTCGTGGATGATCCAGCCCGCAAGCGTCTCGTAGTCGTCGGATTCTTCCACGGGCCAGCCGAGCTCCACCGCATCCTCCACGGGAAAGCGACCGTCGACGCGCCACTGGTTCGGCTCGACAAGCACAATGAGGTCGCGATCGTTGTCGGTCTCGTCGGCAATCTCGCCGACGATCTCCTCGATGATGTCCTCCATGGTGATGAGGCCGTCGGTGCCGCCGTACTCGTCCACGACGATAGCCATCTGCATGCGGGCCTCTTGCAGCTCCGACAGCAGCTTCAGCACGTTTTTCGTCTCGGGCACGTAAAGCGGCTCGTACATGAACTCGGCCACCGGGTCTTCGATGCGGCCGTCCAGCAGAGGTCCGATGAGGTCTTTGTAGGACACGAGGCCTATGACCTCGTCCACTTCCTCGTGATAGACCGGCAGGCGGGAATAGCCCGTGCCGCGCATGCGGTCGAGCGCCGCGCGGGCCGGTTCGGTGTCCTCGGCCATGATCATGTCGACGCGCGGCTTCATGATTTCGCGCACCGTCATGTCGGCCAAATCGAGGATGTCGTTGATCATGCGCTTCTCGTCTTCGAGAAGCTCGATATTCTCGGCCACCATGTCCTTGATCTCGTCCTCCGTAACGCTTTCGCGTTTGGGGCGCAGAAAATCGAGGAAGGCCGGCTTCAAATTTGCAGTGTCGTCTATTTTACTCATGAGCGGTACTTTACCATATTTTCCGGGATTACTGGTTGCCGCCGGGCTTCAGCCAGTCGAGCCACGCCATGGCGTCGGCGTGAGAGGCGTCGATGAGCGTCGTCGTGGTGCCGCCGGAACCGGCCGCCGTCGTGGCGAGCAGCGTGTCGGTGCCCGCACGACGCTGCAACGGGTTGCTCTTCGTGCAGCCGAACTGGATTTTCTGGCGCGGGAAACTCACTGTTTCTCGAGAAAGGCCGCCGTTGCTCACCTGCATGAAGCGGTGGTTGTAGGCGAAGCTGGACTCGCGGGCCCACAGCACGGCGTTCACTATATCCACGATGAAGAGGACGGCCGCCAGCGCATAGCCACCCACCACGATCACGTTCCACCCAATGCTCAGAAGGAACAGATCCTCGGAATCGAGCTCGATGCCGCCAGTCGCAACTTCTCCATTCACCCAACCGAAAACCATTAGGCACACGGTGACTACCACGGCCAGCCAGAAGCCGCCGCCGAACCAGATGCTCTGGCGCAGCACGGCTCGGCGCAGCGCCACCTTCGCGACAGGCTTCGCCTCCTGGGGAAGGTCGGAGAACTCCGGCACGAGCCCGGCGAGGATTTCCGGCACACGGTTCATCTTCACGAAGGGGTGGATGATGATCCCCTGATTGGCCAGAGTATTCTGCTTATTGCCGCTATCCTCGCCCGTGGCGGCGTCAATCTTGCCGAGAGACAGCTCGCAGTAGCCGAGCAGACGGCGGATAAAGCTCTGCTTCACAACCACGGACTGCACGCGGTCGATGTCGATGCCTTGGAAGGTGTGCTGCAGCAAGCCGTATTCCACCTCGATACGATTGTTGCGACGGCGCGCCTTGAAGCCGCCGTAGCCGATGCAGGAACCCAACGCCGAGAACACCCACAGCACGAGCACCAGCACGATGATCCCCACCGAAACGGCCCCGATCAGGTAGGCCGAAGCCTGGGAGCCGGCAAAAACTAGGGCGCTTTCCACGGCACCATCGGCCGCATCCCCCATCACGTCGAAGATGAAACCGACGATTTGCAGCACGCCGACAACCAGACCGGCGAAGATGAGCCCCACCGATGTGGTGTTGGACAGACCCGCGAGGAGCAGCTCCTTGTTAGTGAGACCGTACTCGTAGGTAACGCGGCCGGTATCCTGAGCAGGGCCGGCGAACACGCCGCCCACTTGGTTCCATGCCTCGGCGCCCACATCGAGCACGTTGCCCGCGGCGGCCGGGCTCGGCACGTTGCCGGCAAAGGTCGCCGCCCCCTGGGCCATAGCCGCAATGCCGGCCCCCACCGACTGCGGAATCGGGTCGCCCGCACCCGCCATGCCCGTCGCGGTCGCACTCGCTGCACCCGCCATGCCCGACGCAACGGCAGCCTGAGCGGCCAGAGCGTTCTTGCGGTTGTAGAGCTCGGCGCGCAGCCACTCGGCCTGGGCCTTGGTGACGTAGGGCACCACGACGGCCTTGTTCGCCGCGCCTCCGGCCGTGTCGATGGAAACCGTGCACACGCCGAACAATCGCTGAAGGAGCGTCGCCCGCTGGTCCACGGACTGCACGCGCTGGTAGGGCACGTGCACCTGCTTCTTGTTGAAGATGCCGGAGCACAGCGTGAATTCGTCGGGGCCGACGGTGAAGTACAGATGCTTGTAGCCAACGACGCGCAGCCCGGCGACGATGCCAAACGTAAGAAGGATGACCACCAGCGTGCCGATGCCGGCCACCGCCATGATGAACCCGGCCTCGGCGCCCATGCCCTCTTCGGCAACGAGCCCAATGATGGTGGAGAAGTTCGCCACCACAACGCATACGGCAATGATGAAGATCGTGCGCACGCTTTCGAGCCAGATGTAGCTGTGGTGCACATGGTGGCGCGGCAGCTCAGTCGATGGGGCAGCCGCCGCAGGGGGCATCGGCGCGGGCGCCGGGGCCGGCGGGTTCGGCATGGGCGCGGGCGCCTGCGGGGGCACGTTCGGTGCGCTCATTTAGACGTCCTCTCGGGCCAGACGCGCCAGCTCGGCGGCACGGTCGCGCAGCACGTCGGCCTCTTCGATGCCGAGGCCGGGAATCTCGTGTTCGCCGGCGGCTGTGGCCACGGTGACGCTGGACAGCCCGAAGGCGCGCAGGATGGGTCCTTGGCGCGTGTCAGTGTTCTGTACGCGGATGAACGGAATGACGAAGCGCTTGCGCCAGAAGATGCCGCGAGCAATATCCAGGTAATCCGGCGTAAGCTCGTAGCGCCAACGAGCATAGCGAATGGGCGGCAGCACCACCACGCACAGCACAAGCAGCGCCGCGAACACAATGGCCACGATTAGAGCCACCACGCCAGCCCACGCTTCTTCCGGTGCCACCAGCGCTATGATAGCGAAGGGCAGAAAGCAGCACAGGAACGAGACCGCGATCCAAATGGCATCATTAATGCGCCAGACGCTCTTGATGCGCGGGTTCAGTTGGTTGGCGGGCATCTCTCGCATAGCTGAATCCTTCCTCGTTCGGGCGGAGCTCTTCAGCCGGCCCTTCTTCCAAGCGACTCCCCACAAGACGCCAAATTCAGACGGCCTCGCGAAGGCCGCCACGTTTTCCCGACCATACTACCCCACTTTTCGCCTTCGCGACGAAACCTTAGGGATTCTTAAGGAAGAAAAATGCGCATGATTCCCCTCTTCCCCCATAGTGCCCCCGCAAGATTTACGCATTTGCGCTCTTTTTGCGCGACGGATAACGCAGAGTTCGTGCAAATGCGCAGATCTCGCATCCTTCCCTGTGCAGATTCGTAATTTTTGAAGTAAGGAGCAGGAAGGGGCCGCCCTTCCTCCGAAGCGACCGGCCCCGACGTGTTGCGAGCCCGGGGAGGGGTGGATCCCGGGCTCGCAAATGAGTGTCCTTGGCGCCCGAGGGGGATAGGCGCGTGCGGAGGAGAGAAGAGGAGAGAGGGGGGTTCGTATCTCCCGCTCTGTCGAAATCTATTATAGCGATGCGTTATTCTATATCAAGAATAATCTTTGAGAAAAATAATGGCCTCTGGGAGACCATTATCTGAAAAGGCATCGGGGACATGCCGAACGCTACTTGCGGCAGCCGCGGCCCTTGCCATGACGATGGTGGCGACCATGCTTGCGCTCACCGCGGACGCCCATGTCCTTGCACTGGTGGATGATCTTCTCCGTGAGAACGTTCAACGACTCGATCTCCTCGGGCGTCAGGGTCGACAGAATGCGATCGGCCACCTCGGACTGCGCGGCGCAGCGCTTCTCGGCCAGCGCATCGCCTTCAGGCGTAATGCGCACGGTATAAGCGCGCTGGCCTCATATTCCGAGCTCGGCGTAGAGCTCCTCGCGGCGCACCTTGCCCTCCACCGCCGCGGCCACGTCTTCGGAGCGGCCGTCGGCCAGCAGAGCGCCGATGAGGGCGCCAAGCCGGGCCTCGCCTTCCTCCCGGCCCTCCTCGCGACCTTCCTCTCGGCCTTCCTCACGGCCCTCCTCGCGCGCCCGGCGGCAGCGCATCTCGGTCTCCTGCTCGTAGGTAAGCACGCGGTCCACCCACTCCCTGTCCTCGTTGAACACGCCGACCAGGGCGTCGATCTCCGACGACAGGGGCCCTTCGGCCTCCCCGGTCCGGAGGTATCGTAGCACATCCCGCAGCCCGGGGTCGGCGGAGGCCTCCCACGCCGAGGCGTTCAACACCACCCAGGGGGAGTCGTCACCCACGGCGAGGTCGGGATGGGCCCCACACCGGCGCTCGATCATGTAGACGGGCTCGCCTTTGCCGTAGGTGTCGTGGCGGCAGAAGAAATGACGCGGGAATGTCCCGATCCGTTCCCCGCGCCGACCGAGACGGAGTCGCAATGCCGCAAAGAGGCGCCATTGGCGACGAACAGCCTTAAAATTGCGCAGAATCACGAGTTATCAGCGTCTGCTCACACATTCGCACCCTTTCTTTATACATTGTTCGTTAATTTCGTCCGCATTTTTCTTCTGCTGGCGCTTATAACTCAAGATCTCAGGCAAATTCCGCCCATTCGCTTACTATCGAGCGGTCGAGCACGCCTTCCGAGTAAAACTGGTAACCAACTTACGGTTGCGTAAGGTTGGAAGTTGCTGGGGGCGGGGACGGCGCGCGGGCTTACAATGGGCTGCGATGCTTGCCGTCGCGCCTGAGCGCCCGAACCTCGCGCCCGCGCTACCGCGCCCGAGCCTTGCGCGCGAGCCCCACGTCCGAACCTCGCGCCTGGGCCTTATGCCCGAGCGCCACGCCCTGCGCGGACGGCACCTGTGAACACCGCCGAAAGAGAGGCAGCCATGGCCCAGCGCATTTACCTCATCGAAGACGATACCGCCCTGCGCACGGAGCTGGCCCACGTGCTGGAGCTTTCCGGCTACGCCGTGGCGGCCTACGAGGGCACCTGGGGCGACACCGCGGCCCGTGCCCTCGCTGCCGAGCCCGACTGCATCGTGCTCGATTTGAAGCTGCCCGGCGCCGACGGGCATTCCATTTGCCGCGACATCCGGGCCAAAAGCTCGGTGCCCATCCTCATGCTCACCTCTTCGGAAAGCGAGTTCGACGAGGTGATGGCTATGAACCTGGGGGCCGACGATTACGTGACCAAGCCCTATCGGCCCGCCGTGCTGCTCGCGCATCTGCAGGCGCTACTGCGGCGCAGCGCGAGTCCCGCCGCCGGTATGACGATCCTTCACAAAGGCGTGACGTTGAACATGGGCGCCGGCACCGTGGAATTCCGAGGACGCACCGCCGAGCTCACGCGCAACGAGCTGCGCATCCTGCAGACGCTCATGCGCAACCCCGGCGTGGTGGTACCCCGCAGCGAGATCATGTGCGCCCTGTGGGAATCCGACGCCTTCATCGACGACAACACGCTGACGGTGAACGTGAACCGCCTACGCAAGACGCTGGGAGCTTTGGGCGTGCCGGAGGACTTCCTCACTACCCGCCGCGGCGTCGGGTACGCCGTATGAGCGGGCACGGCACAGGCGAGGCGGATACGCCCATCGCCCCCTTCACGCCGGCCACCTACGTGCGCGACAACGTCATCGGTCTGGCGGCGTTTCTGCTGGCCCTTGCAAGCACCGTGCTCATTCTGCCGGCCCTCGGCGTGAACTCGGCGGGCACGCTGCTCGTCGCCGACGTCCTCACGCTCATCGCGCTGGGCGCCGGCTTTCTGGACTACCGCCGCAAGGCCGCTTTCTACCACGAATTGCACCACCTTACCGGGCAGCTGCGCCAAGCTTGCGTGCTTCCCTCCCTCATCGCCGAGCCGCCCTTTCTGGACGGGAAGATCGCCTACGATACGGCCTCGCGCCTCGCACAGCTTTCAGCCGAGGAGACGGCAGCCCTGCGCGACAATGAGGCTGCCTACCGCCGTTACGTGGAACTGTGGATCCACGAGATCAAGACGCCCATCGCCGCCATCAAGCTCATGCTGGCCAACAACCCGGGCCCCGAATCCGCCAAAGTGGCCCGCGAGCTGGAGCGCATCGAAGCCCAGGTGGATCAGGCCCTCTACTACGCGCGATCCACCTCGGTCGAGCGCGACTACGCCATCCGTGAGGTGAATTTGGCCGACGCGGCGCGGGAGGCTTGCAAGCGCCACAGCCAGTTCCTCATCGAGAAGGGCTGCACCCCTGCCTTCGACATTCCGGATGCCATGACGGTGCTGGCCGACGAGCCCTGGCTCGTGTTCATCTTGGGGCAGGTGATCGTAAACGCGGCGAAGTACGGCGCCACCACGCTTACGTTTACCGCCCGCGAAGAGGAGCCCGGCACCTCCCGCGGCCGCACAGTACTTGAGGTGCGCGATAACGGCTGCGGCATTCCCGCCGCCGACGTGCCCCGCGTCTTCGAGCGCGGTTTCACCGGTCAGGTCGGCCGCGCCCACGGTTCGGCCACGGGCATGGGCCTTTACCTGGTGGCGAGCCTGTGCGCCTCCATGGGCCTGCATGTGGGCCTCGCCAGCGAGGAGGGCACCGGCACCCGCGTCATCCTCACCTTCCCCCACGACCGCACCCGCAAGGAACTCTTTGGCGCTTAGAAGAGGCGGCCAGGTAGAAACAGGTAGAAACCTGCGCAACCTAACACATTCGTAAGTCAACCGTAAGTCCGATCGATGGAACCATACACACCTCCTCTTTAGGATGAAATCAAGCTCGCGATCCGTCAAATGCAGGAGGCGGATACGGGGCGTTCCGACCGAGCGAGTTCCGCAGATGGTATCGAAGGCGATACGCGAAAGGGGGCAAACACCCCCGACGCCTTCGATACCAGCGAGGACTGTCTGAGCGAATCGGAATGCCGCGTAGCCGCCTCCGGAGGGATGAAGCAATCCATCAAACCGTCTCCGGACAGGCGGAACGCGAGCCGCACATCCGAGAGAAAGGACTGTCGTGAACACTGCAGAGAAAATCATCCTGACGCTTGCTATCATCGGGGCCGTGGGAGCCTTCATCTCCCACCAGCTGCCCAAAACCGAGAGGAGCTACTAATGGCCGAAGTGTACACCGAACCCACCCCCTCGGCCTTCGGTCCGCGTCCGACCGATCCTGGCACGCCTGTGCCCCTCGATGGCGACGGCACGACGACCCTCGACGGCATCGCCGCCGCTTTCTCCCGCGAGAACTACGTGGCCGGCGCCGCCTCCGCAGCCAGCGCCGGCGGAAGGGGCGCCCACACCGCCCATGGCGCCCACCGCGCAGCCGACCCAACCCACGCTTCTCAAGCCGGCCACCCCGTCAACGCAGGCTCCCCAATCCTCTCCGTGCGCTCCATCGAGAAGGTCTTCGGCAGCCGCGACTCGGTCACCCACGCGCTGGCCGGCGTCAGCTTCGACGTGGCCGCCGGCGAGTTCGTCGGCATCATGGGTCCCTCGGGCTCTGGCAAAACAACGCTTCTGAACTGCGTCTCTACCATCGATACGGTCACGAGCGGCCACATCATCGTGGGCGGCCGCGATATCACCGGCATGTCGAAGCGCCAGTTGGCGAAGTTCCGCCGCGACGACCTCGGCTTCATCTTCCAAGACTCGAACCTGCTGGACACGCTCACCGGCTTCGAGAACATCTCGCTGGCCCTCACCATCAAGGGCGAGCCGGCCCGCGCCATTCCCGGCAAGGTGAACGCCATGGCCGCGCGCCTCGGTGTGGATGGCGTGCTGCAGAAGTACCCCTACCAGATGTCCGGCGGCCAGAAGCAGCGCGTGGCCGCGGCCCGCGCCATGGTCACCGACCCGAAGCTCATCTTAGCCGACGAGCCCACCGGCGCCCTGGATTCCCGCGCCGCCACGGTGATGCTGGAGATCATGGAGATGATGAACGAGCAGATGGGCGCCACCATCATGATGGTCACCCACGACGCCTTCGCTGCCAGCTACACGAACCGCGTGCTGTTCATCAAGGACGGCGCCGTGTTCAACGAGCTGCGCCGGGGCGACGAGAGCCGCGACGCGTTCTTCTCGCGCATCATGGAGGTCGTGTCGTTCCTCGGCGGGGAGGCCGGCCATGTATCTTAAGCTCGCCCTGCGCAACATCCGCCGGTCGGTGCGCGATTACGCCGTCTATTTCATCACGCTTTTGTTTGGCGTGGCGGTGTTCTACGCGTTCAACTCCATCGGCAGCCAGCAGATCCTCTTCGACATGGAAACCTCGGCCTCCCGAAGCGTATTCGACTCCACCACCTACATACTGGGCATGTTCTCCGTGGTGGTGGCCTGCGTGCTGGGCTTCCTCATTCTGTACGCCAACCAGTTCCTCATCCGCCGTCGCAAGCGGGAGTTCGGCACCTACCTGGTGCTGGGCATGACGCCGGGCCATGTGTCGCACATCGTGCTGTACGAGACCGTGCTCGTGGGGCTGCTTTCCCTGGCCGTGGGCCTCATCTGCGGCGTGCTGCTCTCCCAGGGGCTGTCGTTTTTCACCGCCGCGCTGTTCGGCACGACGATGACCAACTACCAGTTTGTGTTCTCCCCCGACGCCTTCCTCGTCACGCTCGCCTGCTTCGCTGCCATTTACGTGGTGGTGGCCGCCTTCAACACCATCACCGTGAGCCGTTGCAAGCTCATCGACCTCATCCGCGCCGGCGAGAAGAACGAGCGCGCCGGCGTGCGCAACCCGTGGGTCTGCCTCGTGGGGTTCGTCTCAGCGGTGGCTATCCTCGTCTATGCCTACGAGCAGCTCATCGAAAACGGTCTGGTGATGCTGGACCAGCCCGAGTTCATCCGCGCCACCATCGCCATGCTCGTGGGATCGCTGCTGTTCTTCTGGTCGCTCGCCGGCTTCGCCATTGCCGTGCTCACGCGGCTGCGCGGCGTGTACCTGCGGAAGCTGAACCTGTTCACCGTGCGCCAGATCGCCAGCAAGGTGAACACGGCGTTTCTGTCGCTGTGGGCCGTGTGCGTGCTGCTGTTCTTCTCCATCACCGTGTTCTCCTCGGGCATGGGGCTCGTGGAGGTGTTCGTCGGCGGCGCTGAAGCGGCGAACCCCTACTCCGCCACCCTGGAGGCAGCCGTGTGGTACGGGTCCGACGGGTCGAAGGCTTCCTCATCGGGCGACCCGCTTGAGCGCCGTGCCGAGATGGAGGCCGAGGCCCCCGAGCGTCTGGCCCAGGCGGAGTCCTTCAACTGGGACATGGCTGCCGCCCTGCAAGAGGCCGCACCGGAGCTGTGGGCCGAGACCGTAGGTGCCTTCGCCCAGGTGAGCGCCTATTCAGCCCCGGATATGACCTACGACCCCCTCGTTGCCGCTGCCGAGGCCACCGGCGTTGATCCGTCGACACTGCGCTTGGACGACTTGGGCTCCGTGCGAGAGACGCCACTGACCGTGGTGTCGCTCTCCGACTTCAACGGCGCCCGCGCCCTACAAGGCCAGGATCCCGTGGAACTGGCAGCGGGCACCTGCGCCTTGGCGAACAACATGGACATGGTGACGCCCTTGGCCCAGGCCGTGCTGGATGCGGCCCCCACGGTGACCATCGCCGGCGAGGAGTACGCCCTGGCAGGTCCCCTGTACGACACTCAGCTGGAAGACAACGCCATGGCGGCCACGGCCCTGGTCGTCATCACCCCCGACGAGGCCGTGGAAGCCCTGCGCGCAGAGGGCTGCATTCCCGACACCCAGTACCTGAACGTGATGTACGCCGACAACGGCAAGACCGCCGGCGAGAACGACGCGGCCTTGGACGACATCGTGGCCGCGCTGCAGCCGCGGGACATGGGCGGGTTCGAGAAGGGCGCCCAGGGCGCCGACGACCCCTACGCGAGCCTCTTGTGGCCGGTCACGCGCATTCTCACGGCGAACGAAATGCTCTCCCAGTCTGCCGGGCTGCGCCTCATGATCACGTACCTGGCACTTTACATCGGCTTCGTCTTCCTCATTTCCACGGCAGCCATTTTGGCCATCCAGCAGCTCTCCCAAGCGTCCGATTCGACACCGCGCTACCGCATCCTGTGGAAGCTCGGCTGCGACCGAGGCATGATCTATCGGTCGCTGCTCGCCCAAGTGCTCGTGTACTTCCTCGTGCCGCTGGGGCTGGCGGTATGCCATTCCGTCTGCGCCATCGGCGTACTGTCCGATTCCCTGCTGGACGCCATTGGCGTGTCCTCGGTCGGCCCCATCATGATGGCCGCTGGCCTCACGCTGGTCATTTACGGCGGCTACATGCTGGTGACCTACCTTGCCGCCCGCGGCATCGTGAAGGGCTCGCTGCAACAGGGATAGCCCCCAGTCTCCTTCCACCATAACCCCGCATGCTTTGTCCCGTAGGGGCTGGCCTTGGTCAGCCCTCCTCGACCGAGGTGATCTCGCCAGTCGAGAGGGGCGACCAAGGTCGCCCCCTACGGGGAGGGGCAGGGAAGCGGCAGAGCGCGCTATAATAAGGGCAATCATTTTCCGAGAAAGGACGCTCATGGAATACCAGCAGCTGCAGGATGAGATCAAAGCGGCCATGAAGGCGCGCGACAACCATCGGCGCGACATTCTGCGCCAGGTGCACACCGAGCTTAAGGCCATCGAGGTAAACGAGCGGCGCGAGGTGACCGAGGCCGACGTGGACGCCATGCTCAAGCGCACCATCAAGCAGACGAAGGAGACACTCGACGGCTCCATCAAAGCGGGGAACAACCAAGAGCGCACCGACACCCTCACCGAGCAGGTGGCCATCCTGGAGGAGTACCTGCCGAAGCAGGTGGAAGGCGACGAGCTGGCGGCGCTCATTGAGGAAGTGCTCGCTAACACGGGCGCTTCCACGAAGAAGGACATGGGCCGCGTCATGGGCGAGCTCACCAAGCGCACCGGCGGCAACTTCGACAAGGCAGCCGCCGCCAAGGAGCTCGGCAGTAAGCTGGGCTAGCGGCAACCGGCAGAGCGTTCCTGCGACCTCAAAGGCCTCCCGCAACTGGGAGGCCTTTCTTCGCTAAATGAGTTAAAGCGACCTAAAACTTTTAGAGCAACCTAAAAGAGTTAAAAGGAAAGTTGCACTCATTGAGTGCAGAATATGCTAAAATATTGCACTCAATGAGTGCAATATTGAAAGAGGCACCCGTGGATCAGCTCTATGAAAACATGCATCGACTGCTCGCGAACACACCGAACCAATTTGTTCGGTATCTCTACCCGCATATTCATTGGGAGAGTCGCATGCTCGGCATTGTCGGCCCTCGCGGCGTGGGCAAGACGACCCTTCTCCTTCAGCACATCCTCAACAGCAACCAGGCAGATGAGTCCCTCTTCGTATTTGCCGACAGCATGTACTTCTCGGAGCACACGCTCTTCGATACCGCTGAGGCTTTCTCGAAAAACGGCGGCACCTTTCTCTATATCGACGAGGTACACAAATACGAAGGATGGTCACGCGAGCTGAAAGCGATCTACGACTCCTTCCCTCACCTGCACGTGCGCTTCACCGGTTCCTCGGTGCTCGACATCGAAAAAGGCGAGGCAGACCTCAGCCGCCGAGCGCCTAAGTACCATCTGCAGGGCCTCTCCTTCCGAGAGTTCCTCGCCATGCGCCACAACATCAGCTGCGAGCCCTACACACTCGAGGAGATACTCGCCCACAAGGCTGCAATCCCAGAGGTCGATCACCCCCTTCCCCTTTTCAGAGAATACCTCGCGAGTGGCTACTACCCGTTTGGAAGCGACCCTGAATTCGAGATCGAGCTCGGCCAGGTGATCACCCGCACCTTGGAGGTGGACATACCGCAATTCGCCAACATGAACGCCGCGACCGGCCGAAAGCTCAAACGTCTGATGGCCCTCGTCAGCACCATGGCCCCCTTCAAGCCGAGCATGGCGAGCATTGCCGGTAAGATCGAGGTGAGCCGCAACAATCTTGAGGACTACTTCATGTTCATGGAGAAAGCAGGGATGATAGCCCGGCTCAGGCAATCCGGCTCGTCCATCAACCTTCTCGGTAAAGTTGAGAAGGTGTATCTGGACAATCCCAACATCCTCATGAATCTCGGCAACGAGAGCTCCGACCGAGGGACTGTTCGCGAGACTTTCTTCTTCAACCAAATGCGCGTCAACCGTCTGGTGACGGCATCGCCCGTATCCGATTTCGAAATCGAGGGCATCACCTTCGAGGTGGGTGGCAAGAGCAAAGGCCCCGATCAGCTGCGGAATGCGAAGAGGGGATATGTGGTTAAGGATGACATCGAGTACGGCTTCGCCAACGTTGTGCCACTGTGGGCCTTCGGCCTCAACTATTAGGCAGCCCAGATACGATGTCTGACAAGGCAGCCGCCGCCAAGGAGCTCGGCAGCAAGCTGAGTTTGCACCGTTCATGGCAGACCGGACACGGAGAAGGCCTCCCACAGGGAGGCCTTCTCAGTTACAGCGCTTTGTCGAAAGCGGGCCCGTTTGGCTTGCCTATGGGCTAGAGCGGGACGCGCGCCGCACAGGTACGCGCCCCCTCCATCCCTAGAAGAACGGGTAGATGGAGATGCCGGTCATGTAGAACACGACGCGCAGGGCGAGCGCGCTCACGAGCACGCAGGCCACGCAGACCGCGCCCCACACCTTCCAATCCTTCTTCGCCTTGCCGACGAAGGCGCCGGCCACGCCGCACGCCGCGGCGATGAGCGCGACCACCGAGAAGGGCAGCGAGGCGCCGGAGAGGGGCTCGGTGACGCCCGTCGGAGCGATGTCCATGGTGGGCTGGGTCGGGTCGAACCAGAAGTCCACCTGGGTGTAGGCGCCCACCGTCGCCTGCATAGCGACGAGGTAGGCCACCACAAGCACCACGTTCACGATCTGGCCGATGACGTTCACCTTGGCGGTATAGTCGAGCGACTCGTCCTTCACGGCGCACAGCACCGCCATGGTGGCCGGGCCGAAGCCGCAAGCCGCACCCAGAAGCGAGCCGATCTGCAGCACGGAATCCCAGGCGGGCAGCGAGGCCATCATGTAGGAGTGGCCCATGACGGCGACGAGCACCACGGCCAGCACTAGGCCGACCGCTGCGAGCCAAGCGGGCACCTTGGCCTCGTCGCCTCCGCGACGCAGGTACACGAAGTACACCACCATGACCACCGCGAGCACCACGATGGCGATGAGCTCCTGGGTGATGCCGCTGCTCAGGTGGCCGAAGCCGTTGAAGATGCGCTCCCAGTGCTCAAGATGGAAGAACACCGCGATGCCGCCCACGACCAGCAGCACGGCCGAGGTGATGAGCGCCGGCATCTGGGCGCGGGTGCCCTGCCCGCGCAGCGCGTAGAGGCACTGCGCACCGAACACGCCCGCCGCCCAAGCGAGCAGCGTCGTGAACAGAATAAGAGGCCATTGTAATTCCATAATCAATTCCTAACTAATCATAGGTACGCCCAAGGAAGTCAGCGAGGGTCCGACAGGCGCCTGGAATTGCCCCGCCTTCGCGCCAAGTTGGCTTTGGCCAACGCCGTGCGCGAAACAAGGGGCAAGGCCAGGTGCCTGTCGGAGCCGCAGCGTCGAGCGGTCCGACGGCGCGTTAGCGCCGCCGGAACCTCGTTACTCCTCTCCTTGCCACTTGCGATTGCGCAGGATGTAGCAATGCTTCGGGCCGTTGCCCGTGTCGGTCAGATGGTACACATCGGCCTCGGTGAAGGGCTCGACCCACTCTCCGAGCGTCGTGCGGTTCTGCATCATCTCCTCGTAGGGAGTCGCCAGATCGTGGGTGGGCGCCAAGGCCTGGAAGGACTCCAGCCCCTCGTCCAAGTCGCCGAAGAAGCGGGCGCGGGAACCGCACTGGGCCACGCACTGGGGCAGCTCGCCCTGGGCGGTACGCTGCTGGCAGAGCGTGCACTTCTCGACGACGCGCTCCTCCTCGTTCAAGTAGCGCACGCCATAGGGGCAGGCCATAGCACAGAACTGGCAGCCGATGCACTTGTCCTTGTCGATCTGCACCGTGCCGTCCTCGGTCACGTGCGACGCCTGAGTCGGGCACACCTTCACGCACTCGGGATCCTCGCAGTGCTGGCACTGGATGGGGAGGAAGTACATCTCCACATCGGGCCAGTCGCCGCTCCCGCCCTCTTTAGGGGTGGGGCCGATGCGCAGCGTCTTGATCCAGAAATCGCCGGGCATAACGCCGTTGATGGTCTTGCAGGCCGCCGAGCAGGCCTGGCAGCCCACGCAGCGGTTCAGGTCGGTAACGATAGCGTAGCGGGCCATCTTACATCACGCTCCCATCCCACTCGGGTTCGCCTTCGAAGCGGGCGCGCACGCCCTTGCCCGTGGGCACCCACTCGCGCAGGCGCGGGTCGGAGGCATCATGGATACATTCGACGCCATTCGGATCGCACGGAACCGGATTGCCGAACGGGGAATTCTCGGCCGTGGCCTTGTACACGATGGTCGGGGTGGAACGCATCGTGGCGCAGCCGCCGACGGTGTCCTGGCCGTAGGGGTCGTTCACCACGTTGATGCCCACCAGCTCGAAGCCATGAGAGGCGGTATCGAACTCGGGGAACCACCACGCATGGTTGGCGTTCACGACGCCCTGGGAGATGCCGTAGTACAGATCGAGCACCTCGCGGACCTTGCCCCACGGCGTCTCGATCCACACCCAATCGCCCTGCTTGAGGCCGAGGCGCTCGGCGTCCTTCGGGTTCATCTCGATGCGGGGAGACGGCCACACCTCGCGGCACCAGGGCAGCTGGCGATGCTCGGAGTGGAAGTAGGTGGGCTGGCGGGAACCCGTGGTCATGAGGAAGACGTTGTCGGGCATGGCCTTCAGGGTGTCCTTGTAGCCGTGGTTCATGAAGTAGGTGTCGTCGGCGGAATCGATCAGCGCCGGGTCGTACAGCTCGGGCTTCGCCACCGGCGAGTCGGTGGGCTCGCGGTAGATCGGGAAGCGGTCGTCGTCGCCCTGGAACTGCGGCAGGTCGGAGTGCGCCCACTTGTCGGAGTCCTCCGGAACCTCGCCCATGTTGCAGATGTAGGCCTCGCACACGAGCGACCAGATCTCCACCAGACCGGAAGCGGTCATGAAGCCGGGATGGAAGTCCACGAGCGGGAACAGGTTGAAGCCGCCCTGCTGACGACGCCAGCCCATCTCGTGGCGGCGGAAGGTGCCCCAGCGCTCGGGATGCCACTCGCGGCAGTCCATCCAACCGTGATCGGTGAACCACTGCTTGGCCTCGGCCCAGGTGGGGCCCTCGGGGAACTCGGCGGTGCACCACTTGTCCACGTTGTCCTTCAGCACGCGGTCGTGGTCGGGCCATAGGTAGCTCGGCGCGCCGGAGGCGTCGTAGTCGTCGCCCAGCTGTTCGGTCCACTTGTCGATGAAGGTCTGGCACTGCGGCGCATAGTTGAGGTTCTCGGCCGGAGCGGCGTCCGGATCCTTCGTGTTCCACGGCACGCCCATGGCCTTGTACATGCCCACGTTCCAGTCGGGGTCATAGATGGTCTCTCCCGGAGGCTCGATGGCCGCACAGCAGCAGCCGAACATGCCGCCGGAACCCTGGGAGACGCGGGTGGAATCGAGCTCCATCCAATGCTGGCAGGGGAAGATGATGTCAGCGTTGCCGTTGTTGGGGCAGAACCACAGGTTGATGTCGACAAAGAAGTCGAGCTGCGTGGTGGCGTCCCAGGCGCGGGCAATGTTGCCCATATTCATGATGTCGCCGGACTGGCACACGCCGCCGTGCAGGGCGTACAGGGTCTCCTTGACGTTGTAGCCCACTTCCTTGTTTTCGTTCTCCATGGCCAGCGACCAATCGGGATCCTGCAGGCAGGCGTCCCAGATGCAGTTCGCGTCGGCCCAGCGAGCCCAGAAGCGGTTGAGCGGGAAGCGATCGGCGTCCACCTGGCCGGCCTGGCGCATGAAAATGGTCGTCGGGTTCGGCCAGCCCTGGGAGGGAAGCATGGCACCGCCCATGCGCTTGGCGATGACGATGGCCTCCTCGTCGGTGGGCACCTTGTTGCCGTAGCGCTCGGCGAGCGGGGAGTCCTCGTCGATGAGGTACTGCACGAAGTCCTGCATGTGCTTGGCGACTTCCTCCAGCGAGTAGTCGCGGCCCGGCCACACCTTCGCAGCATCGCCCCACGGCGCCGCCTTCTGCATGTTGGAGCGGCCCGGGTTGCCGTCGAACTGGCTCTTGCAGGAACCGCGGTTGCCGGCGGGCTCGTCGGAGTTGCCCGTCACGCAGGAGAGCATCTGCAGCACGCGGCAGTTCTGGATGGAGTTGCCGTTCTGGTCGGTGGCCAGCTGGAAGTGGATGCCGCCGTTGCCGTGGCGCGGATCGACGCGGGTCGTCCACACCTTCACGGCCTCTTCCGCCTTCTCGCCGGGTACGCCGGTGATCTCCTCCACCTTGTCCCAGGTGTACTGGCTCGTCAGATCGTGGAAGCCGTCCCACACGGTGCGGCACTGGTAGGTCTTGCCGTCCTTCAGGGTAACGGCCACCTCGCCGGGGAACAGCGCGGGCTTTTTGGGCAGGCCGGCCGGATTCGTGACCTTGCCCTTCTCGTTGCCTTCATCCCAATAGGCGTCGAACTTGGCGTCGGCCGGGTCGCACCACGTGCTCGGGTCGGGCAGCCAGCCGGGAGCCACGAGACCCTCGAGCGGATGCTCGATGAACGAGCCGGTGGTCGGGATCTTGTGCATCTCGCCTTCCCACTTGCCCTCTTCGGCGTCCCAGTAGGTAAGCCGGTTGTTGTTCTCGTCCCACACCATGAAGCGCTGGTACTTGCCGCCCTCGATGATGTCGGCTTCGGTGATGAGCTTCGTGCGCATGTCGATGCCGCCGTTGCCCTCCACAAGCCAGCCCTCGGTCTTCCAAGGTTTGTCGTCGCAGAAGAGGAAGGTGGCGTTGGACCAGCGGCGCACCATGGTATCGTCGTAGGCTTCGTTCTCGATGATCCAGTTGAACCAGCCGAGCGCCAGCGCGCCGTCGGTGCCGGGGCGCAGCGGTAGCCAGATGTCGGCTTCCTTGGAAAGCGGCGTCACGCGCGGGTCGACGCAGATGTGCGCCGTGGCATGCGGGGCCACGTCCGAGATGGTGCGGTTGGTGGTGTCGTAGTTGGAGTACTCCACGGCGGTGCCCCACTGCAGGTACACCTTCGGCTCAGCCTCCACTTCCATCCAGGGGGAACCCATCTCGTCGGTCATGATGCCGGCCCAGTGGCGCGGGCCCTTGCAGACCTGGTAGGCCAAGTGCGCGTTCGGCGTACCGAACAGCTGCTTCATGCCCTGGTAGGGGCCGAGCGACCACACGCGCGAGGTTCCGCACATGACGAAGATGGACTGTCCGCCGTACTTGTCGACGACCTCGCCCAGGCCCTGGCCCGACAGCTCGAAGGCCTCGTCCAGGGTGATGCGCACCCAACCGGGATCATCGGAGCCCTTGGGGTTCGTGCGCTTCACAGGGTAACGCAGACGATCGGGGTGATAGGCCGCATGCATGGACGACTGCGACTTCGCGCAGCAATGGCCGCGGCTTTGGGGTGCCGATTCGTCGCCTTCGACCTTGATGGCCTTGCCGTCCTGCACCGTCACCCAGACGCCGCACTCCACCTTGCCGCAAGCACGGCAGCACGTGCGCACGTGCTTCAGCTCGCCAGCGGTAGCGTCGGCATCTTCGGCGAGAGCTCGCATGGGCGCGACCGCCGAGGAACTTACTGCTGCAGCCGCACCGGTGATAGCCATCGTCTTCATGAAGTTGCGACGCGACATGGTTAGCTGTGCCATAAAATCCCCACCTCTCTCTTTCCTTTTCCTTTGCCGTTTCTCTCCTGCACCGAAATGGAGCGGCTTGTCCCCCGACTCGGCGGAAGGCTGGCGCTGTGCGTTGCGCCCGCTACCTCCGCGCCCTCGCCGGTTTCCCCGGGACGCTGACAGGACGGTGCCTTACGGCCGCCATTCTACGGAGGCGCGCATCGTCCCCCTTCATAGGAGGCTTATGATTTGGGACTATTATTCTGAGGGGAGAGGATCATATGAGCCGTTTTGATCTGCGGATTCTCTAAACGGCCCGCATCCGCACGATTTTTCGCGCCGGCTGCTGACTCTGTGTTATCATCGCAGGACATAATTCTGCTGCAGACATACGGGGGAGCAGCTGCATGGACGAAAGGCAAGGGGCCGCCATACCGGGCACCTTGTTGCATGATGCGCTGGAACAGGGGAACTATGAAGCTGCCGTATATCAAAGTTGAAGTGGAATACCGCGAGGAGGAGACCGGGGCGCCCGGGAAAGTATCGCCGGCGCTTATCGTGGGATTCGGGCTGCACTGGGCCTGGGTCTATCTCTTCATGTTCAACGGGCAGTACATCCTCTTTCCCGAAGCGGATTCAATGCAGCTGCTGCTTTCCGCCACCTCCGGCGTCTTCCACGCCGTGGCGTTGCTGCTGTACGCCGTGTTTCTGAAACAGGCCCGCCAACTCTTCGACACGCCGGCGCACATCCGCCGCAACCGTGCGATCGCGGCGTTTTTGGTGGCCTGCGCGACGCTTCTATGCATGGCGGGGAACATGGTCTCGGTAGGGCCCTTGGCTGCCGCGCTCTTCGTGCTTGCCGGCGTGGCGAGCGGCGTGGGATCGGCCATGCTGCTCATGAGCTTCGGTGTCTCCTTCAGCGTGTGCGACCTGCCCACCATTGCGCTGTGCGCGGCGCTTTCCATGGTGGTGAGCGCGCTGGCGTTCGCCCTCACCCTCGTCGTGAGCGCGGCTTTTGTGCCGGCCGGCGCCCTTCTATGTCTGGCTCTGCCATTCCTCGAGTTGCTCTGCCTGAACAAATGCTCCGCCGATCTGGTGGACAAGCTGGAGTTCTCGTTCATGACCATGCCCGTGCGCACCGCCTCCTTCGTAGGGCACCTCGGTGTTCCCTCGGTCGTTTTCGGCGTGCTTCTGGGCATCCTACGCTGCTGCGCGCTCACCGGGCCTTTGCTGGACCTGCTTCTGGCCGCGGGCGGTGCGGAAAGCGCCTTCTCCTTCTCGGTGTTCGCGGCGAGCCTGTTCGCTTGCGCAGCCCTCATCATGGCCATGCTCACGCTGCGCAAGTCGCGCAACTTCGCCTTCCGCGTGCTCGTGCCCCTCATCGCCGTACTGCTCGTGACGCTGTGCACCCCCTATGGCACCGACGGCACCTTCCGCTGCTTCGCCCTGTTCGGCTCCTACTTCATGCTGGAAGCGTGCCTGTGGGTCATGTACGCCGACATCGCCCAGAGCTACCGTGTGAGCGCCTTTACCACCTTCGGCTTCGGTCACGGCCTTCTGTCCGCCGGCTCCCTCGCCGGTTTTCTCATGCTGCAGCCAGGCGGTCTTTTGGAAGCGGCGTCGACCGAACCGATGATGCTGGCTTTGGTCGGGCTCATCGCGCTGACCCTCGGCGTTGCGACGCTGCCCAACGGCGCCGAGATGCGCAGCACGCTCATACGCGGTCGCCTCTGCCCTCTGCTGGACGACCAGACCGACTTGGAAGAGCTGATGGGCGGGGAAGTTGCCGCAAGCGAACCTTCCGTCGAAGAAGCCGTGGTGCCGATGCCATCTGATACGCCGGGAGCCGTCTCTTCTGCACCGGGCGATATTCCGGAGCCAGCCACTCCCGCCGTCCAAGAATCTCCCGAGCAGCGCGCCGGACGCTTCAAACGGAAGTGCGCCGCCGTGGCCGATACCTTTTTGCTGTCGCGCAAGGAAACCGAGGTGCTGCTCCTTTTGGCGAAGGGCCGCAATTCCGCCGCCATCCAGGAGGCTCTCTACATTTCCGCGGGCACGGCCAACACCCACATGCGTCACATCTACCGCAAGCTGGACGTCCACTCCCAGCACGAGCTCATCGATCTGGTGGAATCCATGGTGGTGGATTAGCGCTCGTAGACTTGGTCGGTTTTCATCATGGTTTGGGCTTTGTGCCAGATGGTATGGGGGGTGTCGTGCTGCACGGCGCGGGGGCGCATGACGTAGCGGTCGGTGACGCCGCCCAGGAGATCCACGGCGAAGACCTCCTCGGAGATTTCGATGGCGTGCTCGGGGCAGATGGCCTCGCAGCTGCGGCATTTCACGCAGTCGCTCGGACGGTGCTCCACGCCGAAGGTGCCGTCGGCGTCGGTGAACTTCGCCAAAGCGCCGGTGGGGCAGAACACGGCGCACATCTGGCAGGAGGCGCACGCATCGGTGTCGATGACGACGTGACCCCACAGGCGCGTGTCCACCATGACGTCCTCCGGCTCGCCCAAGGCCGCCAGGCTGTCGAGCAAACGCTCGCGACGGTCGGGAATAAAATGGGGCAGCGTACCGTCGTCCATCACTTTGAGATAGCGACCCACGTCGCGGGCATCGACGACCAACGCGCCCTCGGCATCCGCGTTGCTGGCGTCACCCAGCGCCTCGGTCACCGCCGTTTCCGCTACGACTACCCCGGCACGGGCGGCCAGCGCGGCGCCTTCCGCGAGCACGGCGCGGCGCCCGCTGTCGTAGTCGGCGGCCCTCTTGGCCGAGGCCGGCAGCTTTCCCGAGAAGCGCACGGTCATGGGCGCGCCCCAAATTTCCAGCAGCTTCTCGGCGGTTTCCACCACCGCCTCGGCGCAGGCGCGACCCCGCCCGTGATCGCAGCGCTCGCAGTCGCCGTGAATGAGCACCACCTCTCGGGCGCCTTCCACGGCAAGATCGGCCAGGAGGGACTCGTCCACGCGGCCAAGGCATTCCACACGCGCGATCTTTTCTTCATCGTAGCGGCCGCGCGCCCGCTCCAAAAGCTCGCCGCAACCGAGATAGGCCGCGCCCTCGTTGGCCGCAAGCGATGCGCGGGCCGCCGCCGTGAGGGCCGCATCGCTCGGGTGGTGGGCCTCCAAGGCGCAGGTGGGGCACACCGTGGCGCAGGTGCCGCAGCCGATGCACTTCTCCGGCGACACGGTGAGCACCTCGCCGTCGTAGGAGATGCAGCCCGACGCGCAGGACTCAGCGCAGCGCAGGCAGTCGGCGTGACGGTTGCGAACAAGCGCGCACCGCTCCTGGTGCACGGTGATGTACGGGCTTTCCAGCTTCCCGATGAGCCCCAGCATGGTATCGATGCTCGCCATGATTCCCCCTTGCGTCCTCTCTGCGTATCGACCGGAACCGCGCCCCGCGGCCTTTGTCCCAGCCGCTGCGGAACAAAGGCCGCGGGGCGCAGCCCCCTTGGCGTTTTCGTCATCATAAAGGCCATTTCATAGGCGAAATCATAGGAACCATATTATTCTGGCTATGAAAGCCCTCCTAAACTTCTCGGCGTATTGGGGAATCGAGAGAAAAGGAGGGAACATGGCACTGCTAAGACCGTCGCTGACGCTCGTGCTCGATTTGGATGAGCGCGTCGCCGCCGAGCAGACCATCCTCGAAATCAATCGGAGCTACGCCCACATCGGCACGCCCGTTATTCGCACCCATGCGTGTGAAAGCGCGGAGGACGCCCCCGTGCGCAACACGGCGCGTCTCATCGTGAACATGGGCACCTACTCTTATCTTAACTCTGCCGACGAAGGCGCCGACGAGCGGTGGGAAACCATCGTGGGGCCTTGGATCGGCAACATGCTGCGCAAGATCGGCAACAACATGAAGGTGTTCAACGATCGCCAGCGCAAGATCGGCTATCCGGAAGTGCACTTCGATACCTTGGATATCGAACTGGGCGCCGGAGCTTTCACCGTCGCGGTGCGGCCCCAGGGCGCAGGCGCCGTCGACGAAGCCGTAGCCGAACGGGTCACCGCCGCTCGCAATCTGCGCAACGACGGCACCTTCGCCGAGGCCGTGCGCGTGGAGCTGCCTTGCGCCGAATCATGGAACGCTCAGCGCGACGCCGCCTGGGAGGCCTGGGCAACCGAGCATCCCGAGGTTTTGGAAGAGCCCGACACCGACGAGGAGGCGCCGAGCGGCGACGTTGCCGACGAGGCAGCCGAACCCGCGCCGGAGAAGACCCGCGAGGAACTTCTCGCCGAGGACGTCATCGCCAAGAGCTACGAAAACACCGCCGTGCCTCCCACCGACTCCGAGGCACTGCCGCGTCCCCAGCGCGAAGAGGAAGAAGAGGAAGACCCCTTCGACTTCCCCGTCGATTACACCCTGTGGGCCGTCATCGGGGCCGATGGCGCAACACGCACCTACGATTCCGTCGCAGCGGCTTTCGTCGGCTAGCGGAGATACCCATGGCACCCGAGAACGCTTCCGCCAACTCGCCCGTCTCGCGCAACGACGCGTCCGCAGCGGCCCAGCAGCCCCAAGAGATGCGTGGCGTGCACGCCCTCGTGAAGTGGGAAAGCCCCGCCGATGAGGTGCGCGGCATTGCCGCAGGGGCCGCCGTGCTGCTGCGCGATCACGCCGTGCTGCCCCATCAGATCGGCTTCTCCGTGCCGAACCGCACCTGGGCCGTACAGCTGGCCCAGGCCTGCAAGGTCATGGGCGTGCGCGCCAGCATCGCAGAGGCCGGCGAAGTGCCGAGCGGTAGCGCCGCTGTCATCTTCGACTTCCGCGCCCCGAAGAGAAACGTCGAGTGGCTGTTCGTTGTCGGCTGCACTGAGGGCCTTATGCCCACGGCGGCGGCCACAGGCGACGACAAAGCGAGCCGGGCGGCCCAAGAGGAGCAGCGCGCCGCCTTCGCCCGCCTTGTCGCCGGCGATCGGCCCCATGTGGTGCTCTCCTATTTCGCTCAGGCGGACGTTGCCCTGGCCGATCAGATTCGCCTTCCCTACCGCCGCACGATCACCCGCGACGGTGTCTCCCTTGCCTGTCTGACTCCCACGCACTTCATCAGCGAGATGGGAGCGGCACGGCCGACCACCGTCGGCAGCCAGCGCTTTCTGCGCGATGCCGGCCTGAACTAGAAAGGAGCTCCCGTGAGCACACCGGATTTGTCCGCGTTCAACTTCAGCTTCGACCCGACCTTGGACACCTGGGCCGTCAGCGATGAGCCCGCCGAGCTGGACTCCTCCGAGATCTTCCTGCCCAACGTGGAAGGACGCACGGAGTTTCTGCCCCCCGACCCCGATCGCGTGCCCGTCATCGAGAACTCGGTGCGCACCGATGACCCGGCCTATGCCGCCCGCCCCGCCGACGAGCGCACCCGCGAGCTTCTGTCCCAGATGCGCCCGCACCGCGCCACGCTGCTGGGCATCCTGGCCGCCTGCGAGGCGCCGATGGCAACCAGCGCCATGAAGGAAGCCGTCGAGCGCATCAGCGGCCGGAAGTTCTCCGTGTACACGCCTTCTAACTTCTGCACCATGCTGGAAGTGGCCGGCGGCCTTGCGCGCGTAACCGATGCCGGCGAGCCCTACACCGACGAGGTGCGCGCGCCCGAGATGGTGGAAGTGGACGGCCGTGCCTTCTGGCGCCCCACCACCCCGCCACCGGTGTACTGGCAGACCACCGAAGCGGGCGCCACGGTGCTCGCCGAGGACGACCCCGCCGCGCGCATCGAGCGCCTCTTCGCCAAGGAGCCCGAGTTCCTCCCCGTGTACAAGCGCATTCTGCTCATGGCCGACACCGAAGAGGGCACCAGCATGGGACTCATGTCCGTGGCCGTCGACACCGATCCGGCCATCGCCGAGAACCGTCGCTTCTACGTGCAGCATTTCGTGGAAAGCCTGGAGCGCGCCGGCGCCTTCGTTTGGGCCGACGGCGCCTGGCACGCCACCGATGCGGGCCGTGCGGCGCTGGCCGGCGCGCTGGCCAAGGTGGTCGACGACTACGAAGTGCCCGCCGTTGACGACGTGACGTGCGCCAATGTACCCACCCTCACCGATGGCGTGAACTGGTAAGGAGGAGCCATGACTGAGGAAGTTCTGGAAGAGACGGCTCTCGCGCCGTCCGAGCTGATCGAGCTGTTCAAGCACCGCAGTGCCACCTACGGGCTGCTGTCGCGCCTGTACGCCAAGGAAGTGGACGCCGAGCTACTCGACGAGCTGCACGACACGCTGTGGCCCATCGAGACCGGCACCGACGCCGGCGATACGGGCAACCGCCTCATCGCCACCTACCTCTCCGGCATTTGGGAGAACACGTTAACCGAGCTGGCCGCCGATTACATGCGCACCTTCTTCGGCCACGGCTATTCGGGCCATGCGGCGGCCTATCCCTTCGAAAGCGTGTACTCCAGCGAGAAGCGCCTGCTCATGCAGAGCGCCCGCGACGAGGTGCTCGCGCTGTACCGTGCCGCCGGGCTTTCCAAGCAGGAGAGTTGGAAGGAGGGCGAGGATCACATTGCGCTGGAGCTGGAGTACCTGCAAATTCTCTCCGACCGCACCGCAGAAGCGCTCTGCAAGGGCGATACCGACACAGCAACGTCGTGGGTGCGCGCGCAGTACAACTTCCTCGACGTGCACCTGGACAGCTGGGCGCCGCTGCTCACCGCCGAGGTGAAGAAGTTCGCCAAGACCGATTTCTACCGGGGACTCGCCTTCCTCACGGAGGGCTTTCTAGAGACCGACCGCGAGGTACTGGAAGAGCTGCTCGCGGAGGACTAGCGTTCGGGCCGATCGCGTCCGTCGCGCCGGCCCTCTAAGTAGAGGAGAAGACATGGGAGACGAGAAGAAACGAGAAGGCGCGGGCATGTCCCGGCGCACCTTCGCCTTGGGCGTGGGAGGAGCCGGCGTGCTTCTGGCCATGGGCGGCTTGAAGCTGGTGCCCGCGGAGGCCCAGGTGCGGCCACCCGGAGGCCAGGACGAGAGCCGGCTTGTGGCATCGTGCATTCGCTGCGAGCGCTGCGTGGAAGCCTGCCCGCGCGGCGCGCTGCGTCCGGCCCACATTGAAGACGGCATCGTCTCCGTGCGCACTCCCACGACGAACTTCAACGACGGCTGGTGCGACTTCTGCGCCGATGAGAACGACGGGGTTCCGCTGTGTGTGGCGGCCTGCCCCACCGAGGCGCTGGCGCTGCCCGCCGACGCGACCGCCGAAACCACCATCATCGGCAAGGCCGTGCTCATTCGCGAATGGTGCCTGGCCTGGGACAAGAACAACGGCTGCCGGTTCTGCTACGACGCGTGCCCTTACGAGGCCATCGAGCTGGACGAGAACGGCCGCCCCGTCGTCGTGCCCGACAACTGCAACGGGTGCGGTGCCTGCCAAAGCGTGTGCGTGTCCCAGAAAGAGGGCTCCTACACCACCGGCGCCACCTCGCGCGCCATCATCGTCGTTCCCGAGAGCGAGGCCTAAGGAGTCGTCATGAGTCAGAAACTTCGCATCATCATTCCCCTGGCCCTGCTGGGCGCCGCCGGCGTGGCCTACGCCGCTCACGTCAGCGCGGGCACCCTGTCGGCCTTCGGCTGGGAATCCATTTCACTTATCTGTCCGATTGGAGCCTTGGGCACCATGCTCGCCAGCAAGATGCTCGTGCCGCGGGCGGTCATCTCCATCGTGCTGGCCGTGGCCGCCATCCTGCTTTTGGGGCGCGCCTTCTGCGGGTGGCTCTGCCCCGTGCCCGTATGGAGCAAGCTGCGCGGCATCTTCAAGAAGGGCGGCACCTCTACGGCAGGGGCTGCCTCCGGGATCTCCTCCGCGCCCGACGCTGCCCCTGGGATCTCCTCCGTAGGGGGCGACCTCGGTCGCCCCTCCGCAACCGAAGCTACCTCAGCGGCGCCAGCAACGAAGGCCACGCCCCTTTCCGCCGCCGAGAAGCGCGCCCTGAAAACCTCGTGCGCGGGCGGATGCTCCTCCTGCGCCGACCGAAAGCCGGCCGATTCCCGCCACATTATCCTGGGCGGCACCCTGCTTTCCGCCGCCATCTTCGGATTCCCGGTATTCTGCCTGGTATGCCCCGTGGGTCTGTCGTTCGCCATGGTGTTTCTGCTTATCGCGCTGTTCGGCGGCAGCGATGTCACCTGGTCGGTGCTCATCATCCCGGCGCTGATAGCCGTCGAGGTGATCTTCTTCCGTAAATGGTGCTCGCACCTGTGCCCCATCTCGTCGTTCATGAGCCTCATCGGTCGCGCCAACCGCACGTTCCAGCCGGCCATCGACGATGAGAAATGCCTGGAAACCGCTCATGGCGCCACCTGCGGACGCTGCGCAGAGGTGTGCGAGGTGGCCATCAACCCGCGTCATCCGGAGCTGGGCGCCACCTTCAACGAGTGCACCCGCTGCCGCGCCTGCGCCGACGCGTGCCCCGGCCACGCCATCACCTTCCCGCTCATCGCCCCCAAGAAAGCCGGCGCCCCGGCGCTCGAGCCGACGCCGGCTGGGGCGAGCGGCACTCCGGCTGTCGAGCCCGACCTCGACCTTGACGAGCCGTCCGAGGCTCTCTCGTAACGCCCGCCTCCTCTCCTTGGGAAGAAGCTGGGCGCGGCGCCCGTGCAGGCAAGCCCTTCTACCTGCACGACCATCACACCGCAGCCCAGCCTCTCCCTGACCGGCCTTTCCCCTCCTCCTTCGATGCGGCACTCCCCATTTCCCGAAGCTTTCTCTTCCCCTCCCTTCGCTTCGGATCCCTACCGCATCAGGCGCCTCCCCTTCCTGCGCCCCTGCGAAAGGCCGTTCAGGGGGAGCCCGGCGGTCTCGATTCCCCAATGTCCTCGAACTGCTGGGCCTCCCTTTCCCGAAACTTCGAGCAGAAGGCAACCTATGACCCTATCGCCAACAGCAGCTGAAGCGCTTTGCATCACGGGCGATCCCCGCTCGGGCAAAACGGGTGCGCTCGTCGAACGCGCCGCGGCCTGGGCCGAGGCGGCTCCCGCGAGCCCCAACACCCAGCCGCCATTTCTGTTCTTCTGCGCATCTCCTGTGACGATTGATGACGCCGCGCTTCGCCTTTCGCAGCGCGGACTGGCGGACGCGCCCGCAGAGGCCGCAGGGCCTGCCGAATCCGCCGCCTGTCAGCACGGCCCACGCACGGGCCTGTGCACGGGCCTGGTAACCACACCCTTCGATTACGCCTGCCGCATTCTGGCCGATCCTCTCGCTCAGCGGGCCACGGGCCGAGGCGGCCGCGTGCTCAGCCAAGCCGAGGAGGCCGTTTTCTACGAGGATCTGAAAACGTGCGGCCTGAAGCGCCGACGCCTGCGCGAGCTGTGGGCCTTTCTGCAATGCGGCCTTGCGAACCTGGGCGACAGCGACCCCGACTGGATTCAGACCACCGAAGAACAGGCCGTTCTCGATCTGGCCCGCAGCATCCTCATTTTCGAAGAGGCCGTCTTGCCGGGCGAAGCCGTGAACCTGGCCGTGCGCGCTTTGGAAGCCGAACCGGCGCTGCGCCAGCGCTTCGGCTCGCCCGTCGTGCTGGCGGATGACTATCTGCTGATGAGTCGCGCCTCCCAGCACTTGGTGAACCTGCTCGCCACCGACAAGATCGCCATAGCTGGCAGCGAAGACGACATTCTCCCCGCCTTCGAGCCCTACCCTTGCACCACGGGGTTCGAAGAATTTGAAGCGGCCCACGCCCCGCTGCAGCGCGTGACGCTGGAGACGCCCTTCCATCCCCTTGACCGCGCCTGGGAGGCGGCACCCGACCTTGCCAGCGAGATGGGCCTCATCGCTTGCGCCATTGCCGAGGAGCTGACCTGCGGCACCGACCCGCGCGTCATCGCCGTCGTGGGCACTAACCGCATCTGGCGTACCAATCTACAGCGAGCGCTCGCGTCCGTGGGTATTCCCGCAACTTCGCTGGGCCATCCCGCCCTCAAGGCCCCAAAAGGCGACCTCGCCCCCGTCAGCGACGACGAGCGCGAACGCATTTTGGGGCAACTTTATCGAAGCGCCTCGCAACCTGCAGACCCGTCCGACCCGCTTGCCGCCAACCCCAACAACGCCGGCACCCATAACGCGCCAGCGGCCTTCTCCCCTGCAGGAGACCCCGTTGCCTGGCGCCAATGGCTCAGCTTCGACGACGCCCTCGGACGATCCGCCGCCGTCTCAGAGCTGCGGCGCATCGCGCAACCCCAGGGCCTCAATCTTGCCGAAGCTCTCGCCGCACTGGACGCCGACGCCCTGCCCGGCCTTCCCGCAACAAGCCCCTTCACCCAAAGCCTGCTCACCCCCTATCGCGAGGCGCAAAGACTGCTTGCAAAGCGCAGCGGGAACGACCAGCCGACAATCGTCACCTCGCCGGCGGCCGCAGCCAATCGAGCACGTGAGAGCTCTTCTTCGTCCAAAGCCGACACGGCCCTCTCCCTCGCCAACCTTACTGAAACGCGTGAAAACGATGCAGCGGCGACTCCAACGTCACCCGCACCGGCCGTCGCCATCGCCGCCCCCGAAGACCTCTTCGGCCACACCTTCGACGTCGTCATCTTCGGCGGCTTCGTGAACGGCTTCATCCCCTCGCGCGATATGTGCGACCCCGGCGTCATCGTCGGCGGCGCCCGTGTCCGCCAGGAAGCGACCGACCGGGACACCATTGCGCTGGCCGAGCAGCGCGCCACCCGACGGCTTCTCTTCACCAGCTTCGAAAGCTGCGATTTGGAAACCGCCGAGCGCCTGCGTCTTCATATCCCCCGCATCCGCTTGCGCAACGGCGTCCGCACCTGCGACATCGAGCCCAGCAGCTACCTGCAGGAATTGAACCTGGGCCCCAAGCAAATCTCCGGCCCAACCGATCAACGCCACCCGTCAGCTTAGGTATCTTCAAAATTCAAGGGGCAGATGCCAGTTCGACCCCGAAATGGCGTACCGCACTGCCAGTTGAAGGCCGAAATGGCCAGAAAGTGCCACTTCATAGCCGAAATGGCCTCCCCCCTCTTACCATTTCGGGGTCGAACTGGCATTTGCCACCAGATTCACGAAGGCGATGTGACTTGCTGCTTCTTCTAGGTCGCGCCCGTTGAGCGATGTCAGGTGAGTATGCTTGTCAAGGCCTCTTCGAAATTTGAATGGGAGGCAGATGAGAGCAGGACATCCTTCTCGTTGCGGGAAAGCTGCTTGAAGATGTATTCCGCATGCATGGCATCATGTTTGCTGGCAAACTCGGCATAGGCAAGCAAGCTCACCGGCAGCCGGGCGCGGGTGTACTTCGCTCCCTTGCCAGCGTTGTGCGCCGCCAGCCGTGCCTGCACATCCACGGCATAGCCCGTGTACAGCGAGCCGTCGGCGCATTCCAACACGTACATGTAGTGACTTTTCTGTTCCATCTTCATCTCATCCCGGATTCGCCCAAGAAAATCAGCGAGGTTGCGACTGTGCAATCGCAATCGCACCTGCAGCATCGGCTCGTCCGTTCGTCCCGCCAGGGCGAACGGAACCTCTATCTAGTAGTACCGATAATATGCCGCGCAGCTGCCCTCACTGGAGACCATACAGGGGCCCACGGGGTTCTCCGGCGTGCAAACCTTCCGGAACAGCGGGCACTCGCTCGGGGCCATGATGCCGCGGAGCACGTCCCCGCAGCGGCAGCCTTTGTGCTCGCGCACCTCTTCCACGTCGGGCTGAAAACGGCGCATGGCGTCGAACTCGGCGAACTCGTCGCGAATGCGGTAGCCGCTGCCAGGAATCTCGCCCAAGCCGCGCCAGGTGGCCGCGCAGGTCTCGAACACCTCGTCGATGGCGGCGAGCGCCACCGGGTTGCCCTCGGGCATCACGCCGCGGGCATAGGCGATCTCGATGTCGGCGCGTCCCTCGTGCAGCTGGCGCATGATCATGGCGATGCCCTGGAGCACGTCCACTGGCTCGAAGCCGGTGATGACGCCGGGAATGCCGTACTTCTCGGCCAGGAAGCGGTAAGGCTCCGCCCCGATGATGGTGGACACATGCCCCGGCAAAATGAGCGCATCCAGCTTCAGCGAGGGGTCGTTGATGATGACTTCCAGCGCCCCGGGCATGTTCTTGTGGGCGCCGTATACGGTGAAGTTCGCAAGGTCCATGGCGCGCGCTCGTTTGATGGCCATAGCTACGAGCGGCGTGGTGGTTTCGAAGCCCACGCCGACGAAAACGATCTGCCGATCCGGGTTCTCCTGCGCCAGGCGCAGAGCGTCCAGCGGCGAGTAGACGATCTCCACCGAGCGCCCCGCCGCCTGCTCGGCCAGCAGACTGGAGGTGGAGCCGGGCACGCGGGTCATATCGCCGAAGGTGGCGATGGTCACCTCCGGCACGCGAGCCAGCGCGATTACCTTGTCGATGTCGTGGTTGCTCGTCACGCACACCGGACATC